>JAABUJ010000181.1_pt1 | contig 135817 bp, 226 predicted proteins | sample 5559131 | NCBI WGS metagenome assembly JAABUJ01 (sample SAMN10711875, study PRJNA513366) | rock metagenome | isolation source: Antarctica rocks | place: Antarctica: Victoria Land, Mt New Zealand nord | collected 2016-01-07 | reverse complement strand
TGGGCGCACGCGCCTCAGCTGCTTGCGGGTGCGGCCAGCGGAGCCTGCACAGCTGCGCTGCCTCAGGCCACGGGGCTGCGCTTCTGAGCGCCGCCACACACCTGGGGTTGTCTGGGCCGGTGGCGGGCGCAGGCGCCGCGGCTGCCGGCTGCGACCGCAGGCTGCGCAGCTCCGCCTCCAGCGCCTGCGCCCTGAGCCGCTCACGCGCCAGCGCCTCCCTCGCCGCCGCAAGCTCCTCCAGGAGCGGCGCCGCCCCGCCCGCCATGCTTTCGCTGCACCTCCACGCTGCTGCCTCCCGCCGCTTCAGCGCCTATGGCGCGCAAAAGTCTGTTACATTGGCAGCGATGCCATGCTATGAGCCCCACTCTGAGGTGCAGCGTCACCAACCGCTTGCACCCGCTGCAAGAGCGACTCTGCAGGCGGCCGGCTCGAGACAAACCCACGGCTGCACAACCCAGGGGTGCTATGCAGGAAGCAGTGACAGCCACCTGGGCTCTGGTCCACCTTGCCTCAGCGCTGCAGTGAACTTGCACGGCTGCTTTGCCTCATACTGCGGGCTCCGACATAACAGCCTCCAACCGAGCACAAAGTAAGTGCTTTGAAATCACGCAGCACTCCTATGCCTACCCGTGCGTGCACACTCGCATTGTCTAACTTGGCAAGCCAAGTCTACGCGCAAGTGTTTTCACGGCAGTGCTGCTGGGCTAGGTTAGCAAAGGAAAGCCACATACTTCGTCAGGGCCTGCCGAGAAAGAGCCGACAGGCTTGGCACGACAGCTCAAGTCCCGGAACATTTGAGTAAAGTATTAATATTCATGTAATTTCGACTGACACCTGCTTCTTTGCATCCGTGCACAGCTTTGCTTTACATGCCCGCCTGTGAAACACACCTGTCTCAATCGTGAACAGTGTGAACAACTCACACATAAAAAAACTTTTCGTATCAACTGTATGGAACACACATGCCACAAGTACTCCCTGATGCAATGTCCAGCAAAGCGGGACTTTAACCCCAAATTTGAAGCTTGCATGCCAGCGGTCAGGACGCGGGCGTTGCGCTGCGGGTTGCCTGGCGCGCCGCTGAGGTGCTCTCGAATATGCCGTCGGCGTTGCCAACCTCGAAGCCATCCCGCCGCTGGTCCTCCCGCACCTCCCGCGCCTGCAGCACGCACGTACAGCTCTCCGCATGCTAGGGCGGTGCCATCCAGGACAGCATGCACGGCTGCTCCTTGCTCGTGCCTCCATGCCAGGCCCCTCACACATACATGCAGCGTTGGCCCGAGCACACTCTTCTCACACGCTTACTGACTGTGTGCAGACCAAAAGTGTAGGCAAGACCTGGCAATTCAAAGATCACATGTCAGTCTCATCACTTTCATCCCATAGACACGCTGTCAGACATGAGCAATGAGGAGCACGCATGCAGCGAGAGATGCACAGCCAGGCAGCACGCGCTTAACCTGAGCGCTGCATACCGGCAGATGCGCAAACTGCGGCAGCGGCCGGCGCTCCGCAAATTCGATGTACGCGCCGGGCACCGGCTCCTCCTCGCCGTCCGCGAATCGGAACAGCACCTGCACCACACATTTGTGCGATCCATGCCCGGCTCTGGGCAACAAGTGCGCATGTCTTTGCAACGTCTGCAATCGCATCCTCATCATGTGGTGTACGTCCCAGCAGACATGGACTGGCACTTCATCAGCAACACACCAAGCACTGCATGCAAGGCTGCTGGCACCCAAGGGGCGCGCGCCGTGTCTGCCACTGTGGAGCTCTGCAGCAGCCCGCCGTCAGGGCTCACCTGCAGCCAGAGGCAGTCCATGCTCACATCGCGCTGTCTGCTGATGGTCTAGGAATATTGTTCTCACACTGACATGGAACAGGTAATCATGCACCCATGCGGCATCAAGAGAATCAACCCCTGGCATCCTCGCTTTGCATGAACGCCCTGCCAGCTTGCAGACATGCGCTCCGGTAATGCACTTATGCATGCCCCTAAGATCACAAATGTCTCAGCCGCACGCCCGTCTTGCGAAACACATGCGGGGCATGCAGGTAGTTACCTCACCCGCAGCTAATGCGTGTATTCAACAGACGCCAATGTATGGAGAATGTGGCCAATTGTGTCGGCTGTAGCGCGCCTTCAAAATGCCGCCCTGCGGGTTGAGCGCAAAGCCGCGGCCCATGAGCTCCTCATTCAGAGCAGAGACGCCGCCGCTGGGCAGCACAGAGCCTGATCAGTGGATTAGAAACGCGGCAAACGGCAGGCAGCCTTGACTGCTTGCACACTGGACATTTGTCGACATAAGAGCCGAGGCCGCACTTTGCATCAGCACGTTGCTTCACAGTAGAATGTGCATCAACATATGACTCTCTTCAGACTTCCCACACTATGTCATACATACATGCACTGTCTCAGCACACGCAATGATCGGTTGGACCCCTGGAGACCCACCTGAAGCCCTGGAGGCGGTGCACGCTGACCGTGGCATGGTTTAGATTGGCGCCGTTCACCAGCACCCAGGCCGCATACTCGCTCTCCTGCACGGCTGAGGCGCAGGTGTCAGACACAAACGTTGCCACCTGCAGGGCACTCCTTGCCTGTGAGAACGCACACACCTGGGGCTGCATGTCAGCGGCTGCGCAGACCAAAGGAATCGTGCGAGAGCGCTGCTTGACTGCCAGCTGACCAGGAAGTGGTCGGCGGCGCAAGGAGGGCAGTGCCGCCGGCAGCACACCCCGGTCAGGCTGCCACGCCCTGCAGGCTGGAGTGCACCCTGCAGGCTGGCGCCCCAAGGAGCAGTCACCATCAGGCCGATCTACATGGCCCCTCAAGTGCGCGCAGGGCCTGCATTCCAATGCTGGGAGGCATGCCGGGTGCAGGGGGCGCGCGCCTTGGCCAGGGCCTCATACTCCTGCAGCGTGGGGTGCGGCCAGGCCAGCAGCCCCGTGACCGAGCACAGCCCCGCGTGCGCGCCCGCCAGCGCGCCCGCCGCGCCCGCGTAGCGCTGGATGATGGCCTGCGCGCCCTCCGACAGGTCCCCCACCTGCGCAGCGGCCGCGGTCTGTCAAGCGTGTGTAGGTTCCAAGGTATAGTGATGAAGACCACACACTGCCTGCGCGCCCCCCCAATGGCCAATGGCCACCCAACCTGCGCAGCAACCGCGCTCTGTCGAGCTCGTATACATTCCACAGGTGTAAGGACCACACAGCGCTGGCATGCCCACTGGTGGCAGGCCGGCCTTCAGAGTGGCCGCAGCTTGTGCAGCGTGTATGATTTCCAACTGTTTGAGATGCGAGGCCATGCCCACCGAAAGCGACCCTACCTGCCACCAGCGGAGCGGGCGTGCTTTCTTCTGGTGCACGGGGCCCAAGTGCATGCAGCATGCATGCATGTCGGCATGGTACAGGCAGGGCGTGTCACGGCAAGCTCCCCACCCCTGGAAAGGCGCGCCGTGCATGGTAGCCACGCGCGCGCCCTGAGCTGCAGCCACCAGTAACGCCAGCAGCACAAGCAGGCTGCCCTCCGCACACGCACGCAAGCAAGGCGCCGGCCCTGCACCATAGGTGCGGCCCCGCACGGGCCCCCGCCTTGAGCTCGGAGATAAAGACGCGCGGCAGGTCGGCGCGCGGCGGCCACATGCGCATCCAGCGCGCGCGCAGCTTCTTCTTCGGGAAGTCCAGCTCGTCGCCCGCGTCGCGGTAGCCGAACGTCTCCAGAAACGCTGCCAGCGACGCAATGCCCTGGCCCTCCAGCTGCAAAGCGAACGCAGACCCAGAGCATCAGGCAGCACTTTCTGTGGTGAAAGTCAGAGTGTACAACGAGATGCGTTCTTGCACGGTCTGGCCCCAGCACTTCTGAACAGGCCGAGGGTCTCTGTCTGGCATTGCCTTTCGTGAGCAAGTGTTGCATGGCCTTGGGCCTGGCGGGCAGCATTTATAAAGAGGGTGGCATGGCATAGTAAAATGCAGTGCAGGGCGTGCTGGCTTGATACCTGCGCACCCCGAAAGTGCGGAAGGCGATGTGGTCGTACATCAGGGGCGAGCCGGGGCTCTCCAAGCCCTCCAGCACGGACAGGATGGTCTTCGCGGTGGGCGACTGCCCTGCAGCGTTCCCAGGACGCTTGCGCTGGGTGCGGGTGAGAGCCTGTTTCGGAGCAAGAGCATGGAGTGTGTAAGGCACAAGCAGAATCATACAGAATGCCCAAGAAAGCCATAGGGCAGGTGATCTGTGGGGCACAAGCAGGCTTAGGCTCCCAATTCAGCGCCACTGGCAACCTTGTCAGGAGCGCACCAATGTACCGCACGAGCAGCTTGCGCAGGTAGCCGTTCAGCAGGTGCATCTCCTGCTCAACAGTCTCGTGCACCTTCTCGCCCGCGTCACTGGGTGCCTGCCAGTTGCATACGGCAAAGTCAGGACAGGGTGTTCAGGTTCCCCGAGTGTGGTGCTCAGTGCAGCACACTGTCAAGGCACAGGTGGGGCACTGATGCTTGCGATTGCGCACCTGCATCCTGGAGGCGGCCTGTGCCGGGTGTGTGCGCCTTGCCGCAGGTGCGAGGTGTGCGGCCGCGGCGCTGCTGCCCCTCCCGCTCCTCCGCAGACGGAGTTGCACTGAGCCAGAAAAGCTCTGACTCACTGGCGGGCAACCCGCTGGTGTACTTCGCCAGGAGCGCAGCCCAGCTGGGACTTGCATAGAGACCGCACTATTGCATGGCTGTGGCTCTTTCTGCTGTGCAAGCACTTGCAAACTCACAGACCAAGGTCCAGCACTGGGGCCCAAGCTGACAGCAGACCAGCTGCTCCACTATCGCTGCTCTATAGCTGCTCTTCTAATAAGTATGCCAACTGTGCTCAGCTTGCTCACTAGGAGAGCGCTGCAAAAGGAAGGAGCTGAGATTTTGCAGGAACAACTAATGCATGATTTGACCATCAGGCAAGCAACATTTGCAAGGGCCTAGGTGGGGCGATTAGGACAGAGCTGAGGACTCGAGCTGCCGGACGTGGCATGCGCGAGCGGGTCACATCTTCTGTGTGATCCTTCTTTCAAACGTTATCACATACCCAGGGCTCAACCATGCTCGTAGGCCTGCTACCTGCCAGTGTGCACTTTCTTGGAGCCTGCTATGTGCCTTGTGCCGGCCAGCTTACTCGCTCCTGCAGCCTTGTCACAGCGCAGCAGAGTGCTGCTAGGCAGGGCTGCAGCTTGCAAGCTACGGCAGCATAAGCAGCGAACGTGGCAGGTGCGGTGCATTGCACCGCCGTGAGTTGCCTGCTCAGCGTAGCAAGCAGTGTCTTGCTTTGAACCTGCTGCGCACTGGTCCTGCTTCATACACAGAGAGAGGCTCACCAACAGCAGCCAATGTGGCTGTGACAAGGCGAATGCAGCGCACAAGCTTGCGCGATAGGCAATCCTGCACGGTGCTGTGCGCCTGCGCAGGCCGGCCGCTGCGTGCGTGCCCGCACTACCGGCGCAAAGGAGTGCTCGAGCGAGGCGCGCGTCAGGAGCGGGGCGAGCGCCAGCACGAGCGGCCGGCCAGCTCAGACTCTCTCGGCGAGGGCCGTGCGCACAGCTGAGAGCCTGCGGGCTCGGGAAGGAGAGGCTGGGGCAGCTGACGCGCTGCGCGCTGGGACAGAGGACGGGCAGGGCGCTGACAGCCCGCGAGCTCAGGGAGGGCGAGGTCGGCCGGCTCACAGCCTGCCAACTCAGGAAGAGGACTGGCAGCCAGACGAGGGTGTGCGGGCGCAGCAGCAAGGTCTCTGGTCGCCTGGCAGCCCGCAGAGTCAGGAGGTGAGCGCTGGGCCGGCCGGCCAGCCGCGAGCCCGGGTTGAAGACGCGCGGCCTGCCGAGAGGCAGAGCGCTGAGGAACAAAGTGAGCTCCAGAGCGACGGCCGGCGTGACCCAGTGGCGCCCGAAGGGAGTGCGGGGCCGGTGGCAGGCCTGCCCGGTTCTGCCCACCCGTCCGCGGAGGCAGTCGAGGCGGCTGGAGGTGGGGCGGCAACAGGAGACGGCGGGTCTGCGCGCCTGTCTGCAGGAGGGCCCGCTGCAGCGCCTTTACAAAGCAGCTCGCCGCGCGAGCTTGAGAGCGAGCCAGGAGCGAGTCCAGCGAGCGGACAGCAGACCGCGGCCGCCGGCAGCGCTCCTGGGGGAGCCTGGGCGGGCGATGGAGCCGGCGGCGACAGCGGCGCTGGCCTGCAGGCCAGCGACGGGCAGCGCGCGGCCTCGGCGCGCGGCGCTCCCGGGCCGCAAGGCCGGCAGCCCGCCCAGCCGCCTGCGGGCGGCAGCAGCTATGCGCCCCTGCAGGAGGGGGACTTTGGCTACACTGCGGCCAAACCACCCGCCGTCAAGGTGCCGTCCCCCGACCGTGCTGCGTTCAGAGCAGTCTCCTGCTTTCTGCCTGCATGTCATCTCCCTGCCAAGGCGCTGTTTCTTGTTTACCAGGTATCCTCCGGGCAAGTGCAACGCATGGCTGCGCAGGTGAGGGAGAAGCGGCTGCGGCGCGCTCGGTACCAGGAGCCACTGCAGGCGCCTGCCCTGGTCGCGGCTGGCGTGGGCGCGCCTGCGAGCCCCATGTTTGGCTGGATCACCGAGCCCGACGGCAGCCGCAGGATCTGCCCGCGCTGCGAGGGCCGCGGTTTCATTCGGAGCGCTGCGGTGCGCACAGCCGCGCGTGGTCCGTGTACATCGCTCTGGGCGTGACGTCGTGAACGTGCCGGCATTGGGCTGTTGTGTTTGCTCTCTCTACAAAAGGTGTACTCCAAAAACATAACTACACCCCCCCAAAAACAAGGGAGCTTTTTGGAGCGCATGATGGACTTGCTGACTGCAGCGCCTGATGTGCTGGGACGCGGGTCGCGCACTGAGACGAGCAGGCTGGTGCCACCTGAGGCCTGTGGCGGCAGGGCGCGGCGCTTCCATGCTGACGCTGCGTGCAGCAGCAAACATGCTCAGCGCGGAGTCTGATAGGTCACTGAAGGTTGAGGAAGCGGGGAATTGCGCTTTCGAGAGCGCACAATTCTATGCAGTGGCAGTGGTGTTGGGTAGCGCGGCGTGGGGTTGATCGCGGCCACAGCGCACTCTTTGCTCACTCAGCCAGACGGATTCACCGCTCCTGCAACGACCGCACAGGCGGTGGAGAGCTGCCCGGTGTGCCAGCAGTCGCGCGCTGATAACCCGCGGGTCATCTTCGAGGCGTTGGATTCTGCTGCCCTCGGCGATGGCGCCAGGCGGCGCGGCGCAGCAGGCGACGCGGCGCGGCGGCGCGGCGCAGCAGAAAGGCCGCCGGGCGCGGGTCGCAAGCGGTGCGCGCTCGCAGGGATTAGGTTTTTTCTCTCCTGAGCGCTATACACTGGCGGCGTGCTGCTCGTCAGCAGGACGGGCGTATACGGGCAGGCACCGCAAGCACCACTCAGCATGAAGCTCGAGGGCCGAACGCAAGCCGTGCGACGCAGGCGGAGCTCCGCGGCGGCCAACAGGGCCAACAGGGTCTGCTCGGTGTGCGGGGCGCCCGGCCACAACCGGCGCACCTGCCCGCTGCTGGGCCGCGGCGCTGCCGCCCCGGGCGTGCCGGAGGGCGCCGTGGCGTGGGCGCCCGGCACGGAGCCCGAGGGGGCGACGAAGGCCAGGAGGGCGCGGCAGCCGCTCGACTCTGCGCACAAGCTGTGCGTGCAGCTGCCCTGCATGCCCGCCGCCCAAGCGTCCCTTCCCTCTGACAAGCGTGGGTGTGGGCAAAGCAGCGAGGCAGAGTTGAACATGCTTCAACAGCATCATCCCTTGCACAGGCTGTGCACGTACCGCGTCCTTCGAAGCGCGCCAGGGATACGTGATGTGTGGACTTTGCAGCTCACGAGGGTGTGCAGCAGCACTGCGTGTGGTGTGCCATGGGATGCTGTAGTATCGGAGCGTTTCATTATACAGAGCAAATTATCATAAACAATGCCTGCGAAGCGTATATAATGTTCTGCGGCCCCTGCATGTGACAACACTCACACGGCCTGCGGCGCGGCAGGCGCATCGGCCTGTCGATGCGGCGCTCGTGGGCCGCGCTGCAGGGCCCGCCCACGGGCGCGGCCACTGTGGACGACGGCGGTGCCGGCTCGGCCTCCAGCGCTGCTCCAGCTTTAAGCGAGGCTGCCTCTCCGGCTGCCGCGGGCGTGACCGGCCCAGCTACGGACCCTGCTGTACCCCCTGGGGCCGCCTCCGAGTCGCCCACCCGCTCAGCTGTGGACTGGGCGGCGCCTGCCGCCGCTGCGCCAGCTGTTGGGCTCAGCCGGGAGGCTCGCAGACAGGATGACGCACAGGCCGACGCGCGTATGGCGGATGGGGCTTTGGACGTCGCAGCGCGGGCGCTGCCAGGCGGGCGCGGGGTTGGCGCGCGGGCGGAGGCGGGCGCTCAGGCAGGGGATGCAGCCAAAGTGGGGGGGGCGGCCCTCGCTGCGGACGTGCCTGCAAGGGCCGCCGACGGGCCCCGCCGGAGCATATACCACGGCGTCACATGGTCGCGCACGAACGGCAAGTGGCGCGCACAGGCGCGCTGCGGCTTCGCCCGCCATGGCTTAGCATTCTTTGTCAACGACGAGTCCAGCTTAGCTCTGTTTGCACAGCTGTTGAGTGCAGGTTGCCTGGTGTTTTCAGAAGTTGGGTCATTATAATTTCAGCAACTGCGTGAAGGGCAACCCCGCTCGAGTGCGCGCGCGCAGATCTGGGACGGGGTGCGCGTGCAGTCGGCGGGGCACTTTGACAACGAGGCGGCCGCCGCGGCCGCCTACGATGCGTTCGCGCTGCGCCTGCGAGGCGACCGCGCAGTGCTCAATTTCCCGGACGCCGCCGCCGCCGCAGCCGCCGCAAGCAGTGACCCTAGCAGCCCTGCCGATGCAGCTTCTGACGCCGCCGCCGCCGCCGCAGCCGCCGCAAGCAGTGACCCCGGCAGCCCTGCCGACGCAGCTTCTGACAGGCTGCCTGCTCTCAGCAGACGATCTGGGGCGTGGGTCGCGGCGGGCGGCGCGCGCTACGTGCCAAAATATGCGCTGAAGGCCGTGGCGGCCGCGGCGCGCGCGTCCGACGCGCCGCCGACGGTTTTCCCGCTGCCAACGCGGCGGGACGACGCAGTGGCTGCGGCTGCAGCCGCCATCACGCGCGCCTGGGCCGACGGTGCGGCACGCCCCAGCGTTTCCGGGGCGCGCTCGGCTGCCATGCAATCACAAAGACGGATCTGCTCCGCGACGGCGCCTCACGCGCCCTGAACCCCTAGGCAAGCCTGTGACGAAGAGCGCCGTGAGCGGAGATGAAGCGCCGGCCTAACCCTAGCCAATGCTTAACACTAGCCACACTGGCAGGCGTGCGGCGGCAGCGCGTGGAGCTGCTGCTGCCGCTGGGCGGCGGCGCGGACGGCGAGGCCGCGGGCTGGCCGGGCGGCATCCGGCAGCAGTTTGCGGCCGCGCGCGGCCTGGTGGAGGACACGCTCCGCGCGCTCAAGCGCGCGCCCGACCTGCAGGTAGCCGCCCCTCTGATATTCCTTGCCGCTGATGGATGTTCCCTGTCCCTGTGCGTGTCCCTGTGCGAATCAGGCGCACGTGTGCTGGCGCACATGCGCTGGCGCACGTGCGCTGGCTGGGGCCTCAAAGCGCTTGTGCCCTCAGGCGATCGTGCGTGTGACGGCGCGCATTGTCCTCGGTCTCTTTGCTGCGCCTTGTGCAGGGTGCATGCTGCGGCGCTGGGCTGTCACAGTATGCAAGTGTCCTTGCGCTAATCTACGCGGACTGCGCGCGTGCATGAGAGGGCTTCATCAATAATGCGTTCACAGACCCGTGTCACAATGCTACGCGCGCAGGGCCCGCTGGATGCGCGCTGGCGTACGAGAGGGCATGTAGGGCATATTTCCTATTGCGTCACAAACCCTTAATGTGATGCTGCGCGCGCAGGGCCCGCTGGACGCGCGCTGGCTGGACCCGGCCGACTGCGTGGGCGTCTGGGAGGGCGACGCGCTTGCGGCTGCTGTGTTCCCGACCGCCGACAGCGTGCCCGCGCTGCGTGACCTGGACGGCGCGCACCCGCCTCGGCGCCTGTGTGCATTGCCGGATGCACGCCTGCTGCGAGCGCATGAACAGTGTGCCAATGGTCCAGTGCTTCGACTTGCTGCTCGCCCAGTCTGCCGCCAGGAGACACAGCAGTTGAGAGTGTACATGGCTATGACATGACAATGACATGACGATGAAAGTGCTTCAGCTGTGCAACCTTGCAAGCATGAAAGTAACATCTGAAAGGAGACCTGGGACATGGAGGATAGACAGGGTCTTCAAGGGTCTGCTTGCTTGGGCGCCGAGCCTTGCTCAGACCTCGAGCCATGGTGGCGCGCAGCCGATCGCGGCGGGAAGCGGCTGATGCTGGTGATGAACCCGCAGTGGCAGCCCGACGGCCAGGTCGTCTCCGACTTTGGGTGCGCGGCATGCAGCGCCCTGCCGCGCCGAAGGGAGCATCATGCCAACATAACTGTCTGCATGCATACGAGTGTGCGCTGTGTGCGCTCAATTTTGCAACAAACATCTGTGAGACGGCTACACCACGGTTCATGCAGCCTCGCGTCTGCATCGAAGTGCTGGCTGTTATCAGTACACCTCGGGCGGCGTGCGCTCTTGGTGAGCAGTCTGGTGAGCCTGAGGCCAAGGCGTTTGTGGGCGACTTTCGAGCCGTGTGCCTGGTGCGGCGCCTGCGCGTCACGACCGGCCCTGACGCGCCGCGCGCCGACTCCGACGCGCAGGTTCGGGCGCGCCAAGCTGGAGGCCGAGGCGTTCGTGGGCGACTTCCGCGACGTGTGCGTGATGCAGCGCCTGCGCGTCATGGGCGACGACGTGCGCCTGTACAAGTGCTACCCCGGCGACTGGCAGGCGCGCACGCGGGCGGCCGTGCAGCGCGCCCAGCGCTCGCGCCCGGCAGCCGCGCAGGCCCGTTCCGCTCGCTCCTCCGCATGTGGCAGCGGGCGGCGGCGTCACAGCTCTAAGAAGCCGCTGCTTGAGCACAGGCTCATGTTGAGCAGATGTTAACTCCTGAAACAGACCGCTCTCTTTTTCGCAGCTGGTCTGCAACGTACGGGACTGGTTATGTGTAGAGCGTGCCCATGGGTCCCCCACTGGGCATGCTGCTCCGTCACGCCGCGTGTCTGCACAGGTGCACTTCATGTGGCCCAACGGGCGCGGCCAGCTCCTGGCGGGCCTGGAGCGCGCGCGCCCGGGCTACGGGCGCCTGGTGGCGCTGCTGCAGGGCGTGCCCGGCTCGCAGGCGCGCCCCCCGGCACAGGCAGAGGGCGCATGCAGTCCGCCGCCCGCGCTCGCTGCGAGCGGCGGCGTGCGACCAGTGCTGAAGAGACAAGGCTGGCAGCAGCTTGAGTGGCTGGCCGGGCAGGCGCTGGGCAGTAACCTCGGGTGTGGGGGCGTCGCGCCCCCGCGCGGCTGCAAACCACAGTCAGCGCGCGCGCCGCGCGCAGGCGGCGCGCACGTGGGTGGACCGCGTCAACCCCTTTGCGCGGGGCCTGGGCGGCAAGCCATTCGAGCGCCTGCTCGGGGGCGACTACAGCGTGAGCTTCGACGAGGGCGACGCGGGCGCCTGGGGAGGGGCGCAAGCCCCGAGCGCGGCCCCGGAAGAGAGCCCTGCCGCGGGGGCGGGGTTGGCGCGCGCCCAGCGGCTGCCCGCCGCGCCGGCGGGCGGCGGGGTCGCGGAGCGCGGCCAGGGCCCGGACCCTGCCTCTGGCCCCGCGCCGCTGTCGGCGGCGGACGCGCAGGCCGCCGCGCGCGCGGCGACCGACGCCACGCGCTTTGGCGAGCTGGACATCATCACCGGCCAGCCGGTGCGCGACCTCAAGATGGAGCCCGTGATGGCGCTGAAGCGCTGGCTGCAGCGCAGCGGCGGCGGCGGCGGCGGCGGTGGCGGCGGCGGCGGGTCGTTCGACGAGGACGTGCGCCCGCGCTCGCTGCAGTAGGCGCGGGCGCCGCGGCGGCGGGCAGGCGGCGGCGCCGGCCGAGCCGGTGCGTGCGCCGAGGTTTGACGAGCTCGTGATGGCGCTCGGCCGCCGACAGCCGTGCAGCAGCGGGAGCACCAGCATGATAGCGTGCTTGGAAAATCATACCGTGCAGAGGCGCTGCTCTGGGCGTCCATTGTCATGCATGCCTGTTTGGGCGTGATGCAGCTCATACTGGTCTTGAATGGCAGCGACTGGTCGCGCACCGGCAGCAAGAGCTGGGGGAGCTTGTTGCGACGTGAGCTGCCTGCCTGAGCGCCATCTGTTTTTGCTGAGAAGACAGATGATGCTGGCTCAGTGTGCAAAGCCATACCGACTGTAGATTGGAGATTAAGTGCGTCCTGTACACTCACCTCCACCAGCGTGATCCATTGTGCTGCAGAGAGAGGCGGAGCAGCTGTCGCCAGCTGCTCAGAGAGCGAGAGCGGTGTGTCTTGTGTCATGAGGAGTGTTGCGGGGAGCGCTTGTCTAGCGCCGCTAGAGTGGCAGAATATGCAAGTGTTTGGCGCATATTGCATGCGGCGCTGTGACTTGTGTGAATTGTACTATGCACTCCGGAGCATGTCCTTGCATCAATGTACTCTGGCTGTACAAAATCCGTCTTCAAGCCCATTCTGAGCAGGCAGCCTATCAGACAGAGAGTACCATCACTTTGCATGGCCCGGTGCACATGCTGCATGCGAGCCTGCCGCCTGTCCAGACTCTGAAAGTCAGGGCTCTTCACTCTCCTGGACGCTTGGCCTCGACAGTATGCGTAACCATGCATGCTTGCAGGAGGCTGGCAGCTTCGCTGGCGCCGGCGCGAGTGCGCTCGCCAGGTTCCCAGGAAAGCATGTCATGTGGCGTGGATGTGTTACTGCTGACTGAGCTCTGCAAGGCCGCGCCAATGGAGCTGCCATCCATGCAGGGGGGTTCGCTGGGGTTCAAGAACTTTCAAATTTCCGTTCCACTTTTCGCAACTGGCCGCACTCCCTGCGCACCCAAGTGCCGCCCAGCACTCACATTCGCTGCCATTCAGCTGCAGACATCATGGCGGACGCAGCCATCCCCGCGGCTGCGCTGGACAAGGCCTCTGGGCGCCGCAAGGTGGCCCTGATCACCGGCGTCACCGGCCAGGACGGCTCCTACCTGGCCGAGCTCCTGCTGGACAAGGGCTACATCGTGCACGGCATGAAGCGCCGCGCCAGCTCGTACAACCACCCGCGGCTGGAGCACATCATGGACAAGTCCTACCCCAACTCGGAGCGGTTCCACCTGCACTACGCGGACCTGATCGACTTCGGCTCGCTCTGCGCGATCCTGCGCGACACGGCGCCGCAGGAGGTGTACAACCTGGGCGCCCAGAGCCACGTCCAGGTCTCCTTCCAGCTGCCGCAGTACACGGCCGACGCCAGCGGCGTGGGCGTGATGAACCTGCTGGAGGCGATCCGGGCCACGGGCCTGGAGGCCAGCGTGCGCGTGTACCAGGCCTCCACCAGCGAGCTCTACGGCAAGGTGCATGCAGTGCCCCAGGACGAGGAGACGCCCTTCCACCCGCGCTCCCCCTACGCGGTGGCCAAGCTGTACGGCTTCTGGGCCATCAAGAACTACCGCGAGGCGTACAACATCTACGCCTGCAACGGCATCCTGTTCAACCACGAGTCCCCGCGGCGCGGCGAGATCTTCGTCACGCGCAAGGCGCGCCGGCGCGCTTGGGTTGCGCCCGGCGCTGGGTTTGGGTTGCGCGCGAGCTCGGGAAGCGTGCCTGCCAGTGCGCTGGGCGATCAGGCGCATGGTGGGGCGAGCGCGGCGTGGCGCTCCTTCACCAACACGTGTGCGGCGCGGGCGTCCTCCTGTGCGCGGGCCTGACGCGCCGCCGCCAGCGCAGGTGACGATGGCCGCTGCGCGGATCAAGCTCGGCAAGCAGGACTGCTTGTACCTGGGCAACATCGACGCGAAGCGTGACTGGGGGCATGCGCGCGACTACGTGCAGTGCATGTGCGCCGCCCACTTGCTGCTTACGCGTGTGTGTTGACTGCGCGCTGTGCTCGACCGCGCACTGCAGTGCTTTCAACTCGGCCGGGCGGATGCGGCCCTGCATCACTCGCCTTATCTCTGCGCGGCCGCCTGCGGCACTGCACCGACCCGCGCTGTTCTGCCACGCGCGCACGGCTGCAGCGTGGCGCCTTGCGTGCTTGATGCTTGGTGCCATCTTGATGTCTTGACCATCCGCGCATCACTTGCGTGACACTGAAGGGGAGCGCGGTGCGCCGCGCAGGTGGCTGATGCTGCAGCAGGGCAAGCCGGACGACTATGTCGTCGCGACCGGCGAGACGACCACCGTGCGGCGCTTTGTGGAGATGGCGTTTGAGCGCGCGGGGCTGCCGATCAGGTGCGCCGCCCCACGCGGCCACAGCACCGCGAGCTGCCTGGTGCTGCCAGAGGGACACGGCGAGTGCGCTGCGCGACGCGGCCCTGGTTGCTGCACCGAACCGCCGGCTTTGGTGGGAGCGTCTGCGAGTGGCGAGCGGCTGGGTCGAGCGGCTGGCAGAGCGTGGCACTCAAGATGCGGAGCCTGGCGCCTGCACGTGAGGCGTAACCCCCAGCCGCCCGCCCGCCTCGTCGCGCGCCGCCGGGGCCGACGCCCTCTGCCGCCGCGGCGGCGCAGGTGGGAGGGCGAGCACGGGTCAGTGGCGGAGGTCGGAAAAGTTGCAGGCGGCGAGCGCGCGGGCGAGACCGTCGTGCGTATCGACCCCAAGTACTTCCGCCCCGCCGAGGCGCGCCGGCCTGCCCCGGCCGGCCTGCGGCCAGCTGGCGCCCATCAGAACAAGGGTGCCTGGGCATGTGCGGTCGCTGTAGACAAAGCATGCGCCCGCCCCGCCCTCGAATGCAGCGCGGGCATCTCTGCCTGTGCGTGCGTTATGTGCGAAGCGTGTGCCGGTCCCGCCCTCGAATGCAGCACGGGCCCTCCGCCTGTGCGGTCAATGTGAGCGTCGCGTGCGCCCATCCCGGCTTTGAATAAAGCATGGGCGTCTCTGCCTGTGCGTTCGCTGTGAGCGGAGCGTGCGCGCATCCCGCCCTCGAGTGCGGCGTGACACACTTAGAGTGCATGTGTGCAACGAAGCAGCCAGAATGGGCGGGGGCACATGAAAGTCGAGAACGCCGGCGCATTAGCGATAACTGGTGGCACTGTGGGGCTGCGTGTTTGGCGCTCGTGGGTCAATCTGGCCAAGGCGAAGCGCGTGCTGGGCTGCCACATAGGGCACAGGCACCCTACCATAACCCTTTCCCTCCGGCGCGCAGGTCGACCTGCTGCTGGGCAACCCGGCCAAGGCCAAGCGCGTGCTGGGCTGGGACCCGATGCAGACGCCGCTGGAGCAGCTGTGCAACGAGATGGTGGACGCCGACATCGCCATGCAGGCGCGCGCCCTGCCTTTAAAAACCCTAAACGCCGGGCCCGCTGCAGCCCGCCGGACGGCCGCAGGGTGCCAGGCGCATGCCGGCAGCCCGCCCGTCTGAGGAAGGTGGGGCAGCGGTCTGCGCTGCCGTGCCTGCCTGAGCCTCGACGCGCACAGGGAAGGCGCATGCATGCAGAGGACGCGTGCGGCTGGACCGGATCGCGGGCGGCTGTCCGTCCATGCAAGCAGTGGGCCCGCCGGAGCTGCCCTGGGCGCCTCTCACTGCGGCCGCTCCTGGGCGCAGGAGGACCCCACCGCGTACATCCGTTTCTAGGCGCATGCGCGCGCTCCCCGACGCCCGCGTGCGCATGCCCTGCGCATGCGGCCCGCGAGCGGCCGGTCGCGGTGCAGAGCTGTCGGCACATGGCGGCGCTCAGCCCGCCGCGCTGCGCTGAGCTGCCCAGCGGTGCCCAGCGGCCCCTGTGAATAGGTGTCTTGGCAGGGCGTGTGTTTGCTTGGTCTACTTTGGTTACGCGCACGGCATATTGCCGCGCGCCTGTACTCAGTACCGCTTGTTCAGCACTGTCCGGCGGCGCACCTGGCGCATGGCGTTTCAGTGCCACGTTGAAATAACGGGCGCCCTCGCCGCTGCGTTCCCTGCGGCAGGCGACAAAGGCGGCCCGCGCCACGTAGGGCCGAGCCGCTCGGCCCCAGCGGTCTGGGGTTGCGCGGCGTCAGGCGCATGGCCAAAGTGTAGCTGGTGAGAGCGGTGCTTCTGGCAGGTCTGCAGGACCAGTGACATAGTAGCATGCGCTTCCAGTGCTCTGGCTGGCTCTCTAGACTGACATGCACATGCGGTGCACTGCCAGCAGAAAGGCGAGGTGAAGCGGACACGGGCACTGTAACGAGCACGCATTGCAATAAGTGTGTACGTGTGCGCTTGGCCCATGTTACCGTACTACGGATCGCTTATCACCGTACTACGCGTATTACGGGTGGAAACCATCCCGTGTTGCTCTTGCCGAGAGTCCCAAGCCGAAAGAAGCAAGGCGGCGAGGGCGTGCACAGCTCGAAGCCGAGCGTGCAGCACCAGCGTGCGCACCGGCGTTTGCACTCTGTGAGGTGAGCATCCTAGTCTGGCGGTGCGCGCCTGTCACCGCAGCTTGCGTGCAGTGAGCGCTTGTCTGAAGGAGGTCCTCTATGTTATCCTAGAACAGTACAGAGGTAGTGCTAACGTGCCAGCACGTTTGCGCGCACCTGCAAAAGCATATGCAGCCGGTGTTTGTGCAGACTGTTGCTTGGTTGCCCGAAAGTGTTTTGGAGTTGCTGCTGCTAGGGCATAGCGCTAGATACTGTTCGGCTGCATGTTGCTGATGATTTTATGATGACAGCGTCCAGCACCAGGCGTTGCGGTGACGCAGGACCTGTATCAGCAGTATCAGCAATAATAACTATACGTTGGTGCTTGCTGCGCATAGCTCCGCGCGGGGTGCTGCGTCCAAGGTGGTTGCGCAACTCTGCGTCTGCTGCTGTGCAGACAGCGGCTACAGCCGCCGGCACTGCAACGCGCGCAGGAGATGGCGGACACCAAGGGCAGGGCGCCGCACGGCGCTGGGCAGACGGGGCTGCGGCCTGGCGAGTACCCGCCTTCAGGCTACCAGGTGCGAGCCCCAGCGTGACCGTGCTCGCTTCGGCGTTCCTTGGTTCTCGCAGGCCGTATATGTGCGTGCTGCTCCTCCGCCAGTTGCAGGGCGAGCAACTTAGGCAGAGCAGGCATTGGCGTGTGCAGCAGCGTCCCTGGAGAAGGGCAGGAGTCTGTCTGGCAGCGCGTTTGCACTACGTAGCTGCAGTATAGATGCGTCAGATCGTGAGGACCACACAATGGAGCTCAGGCCGAGTGTGAAGGTGCTCAGCATGTGTGCGCGTGCACAGGCGGGCTACCCGGCGGGCCCGCCCCCGCCCGCGCCGTACGGCGGCTACCCGGCAGGCGCCGGCTCGGCGCCGTACTTTGCGCCAGGTGCCCGCCTGCGCGCCCCCTGCCGCCATGCAGTATGATTGCATGGGTGCTGCCTGAACCTTGGGCACTGCATACGCACAGCATTGCACAAATTTGGCGTGCTCCTGCTGGCCAGCATACCATGAAGGAGGACAGCGAGTTGCCTCTTTGCAGGGTCCCACATGAGTACCCGGCACCCAGGGCATGAGACGCAGAGCTGCGGGTATGTGCCAGGCACACAGGAGCCGGCGTTCTACTTTGGCGAGAGGGGCGGGTACCAGTACGGCGGCGGCTACCACCCGCCACCGCAGCAGGCGCGCCAGCAGTGCATCGCCTTGATTAACAGGTTGTTGGTCCTCGCGGCCGACTTGGAGCTTGCCGGCCCGGTGTCTAGCACATTCAGCAGTGCATGAGATGTGAAGTGTTAGTGCCTGCCTCCTGGACGGCTTGCAGCGAAGGTGTTTGTCATGCTGCCTTGAGAGGCCTCACATGACCGTTAACCAGTCCTGTTGGCGGCGCTGCTGCCAGGCGCCTGTTGCCTTCTGCACACTGTGCGCATGTGGGCGCTTCAAGCATTGGCCGCTGAGGGCCTGGGGCTGACCCAGCCGCGGCGCGGGGGTGTAGAACTACAGCGGCCCGTACGCGTACGGCTCCGGGCCGCCCGGCAACTACGACCAGGAGGCCGCCGGCTGGGCCGCTTACCATGAGCACTTCCAGGCGAGCGCCCCGCGGGGTGGTGCTCCCACCTTGTATATTTAGCATACCCTGTGTCTCGCAGCCCCACAAGTATGACAGATTACAAGGCCTGTTTGACTGTGCTGCAGCAAGGGCGCCGTACGATGCTGGTCGACAGCAGGGAGATGGACCCCGGGCGTGCTGCGGCTGGCCGTAGGGTAACAGGGGTTGGCAGGGGGGCAGTCACCTGCTGTCGGGTGCTTCGCACGAGTCTGTGCCCAGGCAGCTCTGCGATCCGCAGGCGCTGCGGCCCTGCAGCGCCGCACAGCGCCGGGCCTGGCTGCCGCGCTGCCGCTGCAACATGGCGCTCGCGCGCACGGGCAGCCGCGCCCGCGCTCGCGCAGGCAGGGCGCGCAGCACCGTCCCCATGCGCGTGCGAGAGCGTGCCGGGGGAGGCGCGCGTGACGGGCCGCGCGCGCGGCGCAGGCGAACGAGGTGCGGCAGGGCTTCGTGCGCAAGGTGCTGGGCCTGGTGCTGCTGCAGCTGCTGGTGACCGCGGGCGCGAGCTTTGCATTCCTGTACGTGCAGCCACTCAAGGTGCGCCGCGCATGCGCCCTCCGCCGCGCGCGCGCGCGCGCGCGCGCGGACTGCCGCCCAGACACACAGGCTGACTGCGGGGCAGCTGAGGGCGGGCGGGCGCGCCAGCCGCGTGTGATGCGCAGCCCAAAGCTCCCCTCCAGCCTGATGGGACCTTGCCAACCGCCCGACCCCGCATGCAGGCGTCAAGGCACTTGCTGTCTCGAGCCCATGTGCTGGCTAATGGCGCCGCGCCGCGTCGCATCATGCTCTCTACAGCACCAAGCGGCGCTGGGCGCTGACGCGCGCCCGCTCCGCCGCCGCGCGCGCAGCTGTACGTGCAGCAGAACTCGTGGCCGTTCTGGCTGGCCTGGATCCTGTCGTTCGCCACCATCATCGCCATGGGCTGCTCCCAGACGCTGCGGCGCGTGCACCCGTGGAACTACGTCTCGTTCGGCGTGTTCACGGCCACATTCGCGTTCCTGGTCGGCACGGCGACCAGCTTCTACGACATCAGCGTGCTCGCGCTCGCGCTCGGCATCACGTCCGGCGTGGTCGGCTTCGTCTGGATCCTGGCCACGACGTCGGGCTTTGACTTCACGCGCAAGGGCGCGCGCCCATGGCAGGGCCTGCGCGCCGCTTGCTCGGGGCGTGGCCCGCACGGCAGCCTGATTCCTGTGGAGGCCAGCGCTCGCTCAAAGATCTCGGTCGGTCTTTAAAGCAAAGCGCTTCCTGCAATTTCTTTCTAGTTATAGATCAGGGTTGTTGCTGCGGGGCATGCGAGCACGATGGCTGCGCTGCTGTGATGAGAAGTGCGCCAGCATGCGCCGGCGTCGCGCATGCGCGGGCCGCCGCGGCCCGGCCTCAGGCGCGGCGCCGCACCGCCGACGGCGCCGGCGCGCCCGCGCAGGCGGCTTCCTGTACATCGCAAGCAGCGCGTTCATGCTCACGCTCGTGGTGGGCATCTTCTGGCAGAACAACCTGTTCTACCTCATCATCTCGGTCGTCGGCGCCATCCTGTTCAGCGCCTACCTGCTCTACGACATCCAGGCGCGGCCCGCACTGCCTGCCGCGGCCAGGGGACAAGGCCGTGAGCGCGGGCGCTTATTGAGCTGCACTCAGACACGCGCCTGCGGAGGTCAGCTGTGGGGGCCATGCAAGGTGGTATGCGCCTGATGTAGGCTGGATAATTAGGATAGGCGACGTGTGACAGGGTCGCGGCGCCCAGTGCTTGTGCGGGCTGTGCTGGTGCTCGGCAGCGCAAGCCGCAGATGCGCTCCGTGCTGCAGCCGTGCTCGCGTGTGTGCCCGGCCGGCCGCCGGCCTGTGTGCGGGCGCATGAGGCGGGGCTGCGCGCGGGTTTGGCAGATGCTGATGGGCGGGCGCTCGCTGGAGGTCTCTCCGGACGACTACATCTTCGCGGCCACGCAGATCTACCTCGACATCATCAACATCTTCCTCAACATCCTGCAGGCGCGGCGCCGCCCCGCCTCCAGCCCCCCTGCCGTGCGGCAACTGGCGACCTGTGCACTCAGCCATGGTACAAGGCCGCGGTGTCAAAACTGAGATGCTGGTCACTAGCAGATCATGGCAACATTGTGTATGCTGCGCAACCCAGGCCCAGAGTGCAGAGACGTTGCAGAATGCTGGACGAAGTATAGTGTGTTGCACAAATGCCTTAGCCATAGAGTCAGTCAGGTAGGGATAGCCAAGCACGCAATGCCTTGCTCAGTAAGTCACAGACGCGTTCAATGCTGGCAGTGTTGGTTAGCAGCTGATGTGTTGCTGTGTATTTGCTCTCAACTGTTTGTTGCGCGAAGGTTGCACCCCGCTGCTGTGAGTTTTGAGCTTATACCTTGCATGCACTAGTATGGATTCCGGGGTGCTGACTGGCATGCGGCACCTGCGGCGCGCAGATACTTCAGCTGTCCCAGAACCAGTAGACGTCGCCACCAAGTGCATGTCCGTGCTGCAACCGCTCTGCAGCTGCAGGGTCCGATATATAGTTTGGCGTTGCTTGCACTCAAGAGCTAGAGACTGCGCTGCTGCAAAGGCACATAGGTTACAGATGCCGCTCGACGCTTGCCTTGGCGAGCCTTGGTTGAGCGCACTGTAAGGTGGATTGGTTGTTGCATCCTTGACACGATGTAACCCGCGGGTGCTATCTGCTGATGGAAGGTCGGAGCTCGAGTTCTACAGTAATAGATACATGACAAACTACAGAAACAAACACATGGCGAACTATCAGAAACAGATACACGGCAAACTACAGAAGAGATATATGGCAAACTACGAAAACAGACACACGGCAAACTACACAAACAGATGGCAAGCTACGAAAACCGATACATGGCAATCTGCACAAACAGAACATGGCCCATCCCACATGGCACATACAGGTCGCGCATGCACGAGCAGTAAGCGTGTGAAATGCACAGAACATGGCGCATGGGCCACAGCTGACAAATGCACGTGTCAGTAGCGGGTGAGGAGCTGCTCGACCAGCTCCTCTGGTGAGCAGTCCCGGAAGTGCTCCTCCTCGGCGCGGCGCACCTGCGGCCAGCACACGCCCTGTGTGATGAGTGGGCAGCAGGGCAGCAGAGCGCACTGCAGGATGCTCATGGGTCACCTTGCTGCCATGTCCCCTGCATGTGCTGACAAGCTGCTGGCGGCGGCTGACCCAGCATACCACTTGTGCAACAGCTACGCGTCCTGACCGACAAAGGAGGGCTTGCACCATGGGGCGCTTGACAGCTAGCATGATGATGATGCTGCTTGGCCGTGTGGTGGAAGGACAGGGAGGTGCTAGGGTTTTTACAGGCGCTGGGAGGGCTTTTGACAGGTGCAGGACAGGCAGGTGCCGGGTGGTGCATGCATGCTGCCATCAGACCGTGCAGGGCGTCGCACCGCCATGAAGGACGTCACGAGCGCCGGCCCCAGGTCCCTCTTCAGCACCTCCGGCAGGCCTGCATGCCACAAAACGCTGTTGAAGGACACTCATATCCGTCCTGCGCGGGAGCGCCGCAGTATATTGAAAATAGGCAACAAGCACCCGCCATCGCGGGGGCGCTGCGGAACAGGGCTCGCATCCTCCAGGTCGCGCCGAGGGGTGTGAGGGCCGCGCCGCGGCGCACGCACCAGCGCCGCCTCCGCTGGCGCCGCCGGGCGCCAGCTGCGCCGCGCGGGCAATGTACGCGGCCCAGCTGGCTTCGGGGGCGGCCTAGAACGCGCGGATGGCCTCCGCGAGCGACGTGGGCAGGCGCGCGGCGCCGGGGAGGTCCACAGGGTCGATGTTGCAGGGCTCAGGCAGCGTCCAGCCGTGCTCCAGGCCCTGTCACGCGCGGCGCCCGCGGTGTGAGCCCCAGGCGGAGCGGCAACAGCTTGCATTTTCCCGGCGACTTTGTTTCAAAGTCCAAATAGAGTCAGCGCAAGCGCTTGCAGCACCGGCAGCCCGCGTTTGCGCGTGCATGCCGCAGCAGCCGGCCGCTCCCGAGCCCGAAGGCAACTGGCGGTGAGGCGTGTTCAGCACAGTGACGTCACTCCCCGTGGCGGCGCGCGCGCGCGGAGGCGGGGCGGGCGCGCGCGTCGCAGCCGGCGGCGATGACGGCGGCGAGCGCCAGGTGCGGGTCGGCGGTCGCGTCCAGCGCGCGGAACTCCCAGTTCTGCGCGCCGGCGCCGGCGCTGGCAGACAGCCGCAGCGGCGCCTCGCGGTTGTCCACGCCCCAGACCCTGCAGGCGCCCGGGATGGGGCAGGGTTGGACCGGCGGGTCATGCAAGGGGCGCGCGCGCGCGCGCACATTGAAGAGGCTGATATGGCAGTGCGCGCCGCTGCCCGCCTCGCTCGGCCCCAGCTTGGGCAGGAAGCTCGTGCTCAGGCCGGCGCGCGCGGCCACGCAGCTGATGGCCTCGCGCGTCAGCAGCAGGTTGTCGACTGCCTGCGCGCCCAGGGCGCCGAGTCCGAGCTGCGGTGTGAGGTGCCAGGAGGCCTTGCCGAAGCAGGCCCGTCGCCGCATGCTGGCGCCGGCGCCAGCAGCAGCCTCCGGAGGCGCTTGGGGAGCTACCAATGCATTGCAGCAGCGTTGCAGGGAGGCCTGTGTGGCATCACCAGCTTACAGCTTGCCATGTCAGCAAGTTGGAGTCATGCCCAGCCACGCCAAGCGCGCGAGCAGCCAGGCGTGGCGCCGCGAGCCCGCCAGCGCTGCGGCGCCACAACAGACGGCGCGCACCTTGAGCACTTCCTCATGTTCTGTGACGATCTCGAACTGCCCGCCAGCCGACTCCTTGTGCACCTGCTCCACCTCGATGCCCAGCTTGGCCAGCGCGTCAGTGATGTCGTCCAGGACTGCGGCGCAGCACGTTTCATCAACTGCCTCGTTTTGCGCCTGTGTTACACCAGCACACAAAGGACATGCTGCCTGGGCTTCACAGCATCATCGTTGTGCTGTTCTGCTGGGGGGCGCAGTCATATTACTCGGCTGCTCGCACTTGAACGGCTTGCATCCACAGGGACCGCGCAGGCGCCGTGTGCCGCAGCGCGCGTGGCGCGCGCACCTGGCGCTGCAGCATCGAGCGCGGACGTCTGGCAGTAGAGCGCGGCATCGATCGGGCGCGGCGTGCCGTCGCCCTGCCCCGGGTCCCGGCCGCGCAGCAGCACAAACTCGACCTCGAAGCTGACGCGGAAGCGCACGCCGTGGCGCTCACGCGCCGCGGCCAGCGCGCGCTGCAGCGCGCTGCGCGGGCAGCACTCCCAGCGCAGGTGCTCTGCGCGCGCGCGCGCGCGCGCCGGGCCTGACCATGCGCGTGTGCGGCACAATGAAAGAGCGCGACGTGCTCACAGCAGACACGCAGCGCAGCAGAGACCAGCATATCTCCCAAAGTCACGGCAGCAGCATCCTGGTTTGTCTGTTCAGTAGCAGCATATCTCCCTTGGCAATGTCAGGCCATGAGTCAGAGGGTTGTCACGGCAGCGCCCCGCACGAAGCTGCTGGCAGGTGCTGTCAGGTCGCGCGGTTTCAGCACCTGTGTCACCAGCATGGTCCGGTGGCGGCGGCTGCCGGAGCATGCTCGCAAGCACGACGCCGTGCGCAGGATGCCAGGGCAGGCGCCGGAGCGTGGCCATGTCCGGTACGAGGCGCACTTCGCCGACGGACGATAGCCCGGACGCGGGCGCAGGTATGTCCCCCCATGCCTGCGCCGGCACGTCACGGCTCCCCGCCAGCGACGGGGCAGGACATCCGACAAACGGCCTACTCCGCTGTGGCAGGCAGGCAGCGCCTGAGCAGGTCTGTGGGATCACACTCCTTGTGGGTTGAGCAATGTCGGTCGAGCACAGTGGGTGTCTAATGCAAACCTTTAAAAAACCACACAATGTCATTCAATGCCTGCTGCAGGAAGGCTCAGTAGATGTGTGGCCATTTCAGCCCAAGCAGGACTGCTGCCATTGTTGAACCAGACACCACCCATGCATTCAAGACGCAGCGGGGACTCGCCTGAAGGCTTTGGCAACCTTCAACCAGCCCCAAGCCCGACTCCGCGACTTTCTTGACTCGCTTGCGCGGTATCACTCTGCACACACCAGACAGGCACAGCACACAGGTCAGTCCACGTGCCTGGCACCTGGTGCTATCGACTGGTACATGCATGCACAAGCTGTGCAGCCAGTTCTCAGAGGTCTTGCAGTCCGGGTCGGACGCACCTGCACCTCCTGAGGCCTGCAGCGTCCGACCAGAGCAGCCTGACCCACGCAACTCCGGAGGTTGCGTCCAGCAGTACATGGGGATCTGTAGGCTGGGACATTGCAATTAGCACGGTCTGCCTTGTCTCACAACCGAGGTGCGCAAGTTGGCAGGAAGTTAGCACGGGCTACCTCGTTGCACAGTGAGGTGCGCAGGTTGGCAGGAAGACAGGCAGTGGGCCGGTGACTCATTGCTCCAAGCTGTGCGCACCTTCGCCCTGCATCGCAGCGTGTGTAATCCTCCCAGCAGCAGACATCTGTGACAGCGCTTGCCAGTATGTACGGCACAGCAGTACGGAGGAGGTGGGTCAGCTCACGCTCATCCAGTCTCTCCTGGGATACTGAGAAATTACATGGTGTGTCTTAAGGAGCACCTGCCACCGGGTGCCTGAAATCCTGGAAATGAAACCCGTGCATGCTCCACATGGTGCGCCAGGCAATTGTCAGGCTGTGCACCACGCGGCTGGCAGCGCGCAAGGGCGCAAGACCTTGAGCTACTTACTGCGCCAGGATACAACGGGCTCTTGGAGTATTGGGATCTGGCACAAAGACCGCTCACTCAGGAGACGTGAACGGGACATGCAGCAAAGTGCCGCTTGCCGCCTGGGCCGACCGGTAACACCGGTCCGGTGTCACATCTCCATGACATGTGGAGCCATACTCACAGGAGCAAGCCGAGTATGTAGCATGTATGCAGCCTGGGAATGATGTGCCACTGGCTGCCGCTGCTGCAATGAGCAGCACTGAAACGAACCCGATCTCTGCAACAGTTCCGTTGCATGCCATGATCTCAATGTGCATATCGCCTGGCATGCCTGGCACTGTATAGAATGGCTGCTCGCGTGTTGATTGGCGTCTAGGAGCTTTGATTACAAAGAAACCGTTGGAATCAAAGCAAAGACCGCCTGCAAGGCAACAACCTCCAACCCACAAGCTGACTCTTGGCGACGCCGCCGTGCTACAACGGCACTACAACAGTCTCTAGCGCATGAACCTGCGCCCACGCTGACTTGCGCAGCTTTTGCGGGGTCAAATAAAGCAGGAATACCCACTTGCAGTGCACATCAACCCTCTCATTGCGGATATCATGCACCCCAGCCCCCACCAGCAGCCGGGTGTGTGCGACCTTGCTCGCCGGCCCCACTCTAGCAGACCCAAAGCTGCCACATGTGGCAACCATGGCTGAGCACGCACATCATGTGCCCCAGCTCCACAGAAGAGCCCGCAAGGGCGCACATCGAAGCGCTCATAACCACGCAGTGCGCCCTTGCTGCCCAAAACCAACACATAGGCGATAGCCCTCACCATAAAATAACACATGTAGCGTGACAAGTAATTAAATGTAGGCACATGATTAGCAGAACATATACGTGCTTCAAAATTCAGACACAAGTGCTAGCAGCAATATAACGGGCTCAGTATGAGCATTATAAATAAGTATACTGACATAAGCGCTAGAGGCAGTATAGCAGTAGCATGCAAAATAGTGTCAGTATGCGCAATCTAATCCCCCTGAGCAGTGAGCTCAGTATGAGCACATGCTGCACTGGGGAGGGGGCCAGTAATCAGGTACCCAGAGCTAAGTTGATTAATTCATACCAGTTTGCAAGCGCAGGACTCTACAGTTATGTGACCCAAGGATGAATCCCCTCAAAACTTGTGTCCTCATTGCGAGGGCTCTCGAGACGCGTACGGACACGGGCGCGCCCGCAAAAAACATAAAACCGCCCGGCCGCTTGAACCCGGGTCGGCGCCGGCCACAGCCGAGATGGGTCTGGCCAAACCACATGTTTGGCACATCAGCGGGCAGCAAGGCGCATGTGCTGCACGCTATACGCTAGCATGTTTTGACGGTACTGTGTGCTTCCCCTGGGGTGCCTGAAACCGAGCCTGGTTAGGCTCCCGGGGCACCCCGACGCACATCTAAACAGACTCCCTCCGCGCGTGCACCCTCACGAACCGGGTCTCTTATAGGCGGCCGCAAGGGTGCGGGGTGCTGGCGCGCGGGCGCGCCCGGCGACGCGCCCGCGCGCCGCCCGCCGCAGCGCTGCCGGCCCTTTCCAGAAACCTCTCAACGGTGTAGTGGACGCTATGCGAGCGCGGCATGCGGCCCCGCGGCCGGTCACCGCAGCAGCTTGCGCCCGCCGGTGGCCGCGTACACGCTGGAGGACTGTACTCTCCTCTGCGCGCGCGGGGGTTATAGGGTCAGTGTGGCCGGGGGATATAGGTCAGCCAGGGTCAGCCAGGTGCGCACGCGCAGCGCACACCGGGCCGTGCTGGCGGGACATGGCAACCCGGAGGACAGGCGCGCGTGCGCCGCGGCGCAGCGACGCTGCCTGCCAGCGCGGCCGCGGCGCGCAGAGCCCGCGCCCTCGCCGCGGCCATGGCCGCCTGAGGCGCAGCGGGCGCACTTCTGACAACGGCAGGCCAGCGCAGCGTTGCGAGCGTGCTGGCCTCGCAGACACTGCAAGCTGCACCGCAAGGCTGGGCGACTGGACCCCGCGCCGCACCTCGTCGCTCTCGTTGCTGCGGCCGCGGCCCTCGTCGCGGTCGTCCCTGCGGTCGTCCCTGCGGTCGTCCCTGCGGCTGCGCTCGTCCTCGCGGCGGCGCTCGTCCTCCCTGTGGCCACGGTCGCCCTCGCCTGCGCAGCGCGTGTGAGCAAGCGTGAGACAGGCCAATCGCAGTCTTACCTCAGGTTGCAGCAGCTTGTGGGGCATGCATAAGTCCTGGTTGTTCCAGGTACACAAACAGTCAAGGAATGGGCGGTTGTTTGTCGACACACAGGCAGCCATTTGCAGCCGCACAGCATCAAGATGGCAACCCTCACAGCTTCCCTGCAACCAGTCATGTTGTGGATCAACACGACACACTGCGCCGTGAGGGCGGCCAAGTCTGCTCATGCATTGCTGGCGCGCACCGCGGCTCCACGACGGCGTCGTGGTCTGCGGCCGCGTGGTCTGGCTCCAGCTGTAGCCGGTCTGGGTGGGCGTGGGCGTCGGCCCCTTGCTCCAGCTCGTCGTGGTGGGTGTCGGCGTCTGGCTCCAGGTCGTGGTGGGAGTCGGCGTCGGCGACGTGGTGGGCGCGGTGGTCGGGGGCGACGTGGGCGCCGTGGTCGGCGGCGTCGTGGGCGCAGTCGTCGGCGGCGTCGTGGGCGCCGTGGTCGGCGGCGTCGTGGGCGCCGTGGTCGGCGGCGTCGTGGGCGTCCAGGTCGGCGGCGTGGTGGGTGCCGTGGTGGGCGGCGACGTGGGTGCCGTGGTCGGCGGCGACGTGGGCGTCCAGGTGGGCGGCGTCGTGGGCGCGTAGGTGGGCGGCGTGGTGGGTGCCGTCGTCGGCGGCGTGGTGGGCGCCGTGGTGGGCGGCGTGGTGGGTGCCGTAGTCGGCGGCGTTGTGGGCGCCGTGGTCGGCGGCGTTGTGGGCGCCGTGGTCGGCGGCGACGTGGGCGTCCAGGTCGGCGGCGTCGTGGGCGCGTAGGTGGGCGGCGTGGTGGGTGCCGTTGTCGGCGGCGTGGTGGGCGCCGTGGTCGGCGGCGTGGTGGGCGCTGTGGTCGGCGGCGTGGTGGGCGCCGTCGTCGGCGGCGTCGTGGGCGCGTAGGTGGGCGGCGTGGTGGGCGCCGTCGTCGGGGGCGTTGTGGGCGCCGTGGTTGGCGGCGTCGTGGGCGCAGTCGTGGGCGGCGAGGTGGGCGCCGTCGTCGGCGGCGTGGTGGGCGCGGTCGTGGGCGGCGTGGTGGGCGCCGTCGTCGGCGGCGTGGTGGGCGCCGTCGTTGGCGGCGTCGTGGGCGCGGTCGTGGGCGGCGTGGTGGGCGCAGTCGTCGGCGGCGTGGTGGGCGCGGTCGTCGGCGGCGTGGTCGGCGCGGTGGTGGGCGCTGCGCGGTTGCCCAGAGGGTTAGGTGTGCGTTCGCGTCACCCAGCGAGAACGCTTGTGCCCCGGCCCGGGTTGGGTCGTCTGCCCTGTGCTCAAGCAGCCAGCTCGCACGTCACGCGGCCCAAGCTTGTAGCGCAGGGCGCATCGTCACAGGTTCCCACCTCTGTGTGCCATGGGGTCTGCACAGACACGCACCTCTCTGCTGCACTGGGTCTGCGAGGGCAAGCAGTGCAGCGGGACAGCGCATCGAGCTCTAAGGCTCTTAGACAGTGGAGAAAGCGCACGTGTCGTCGGCGGCGTCGTCGGCGGCACGTACGGAGACCAGGTCGGAGGGGTGGTGGCCGGGGGCGCTGCGCGGCGGGCACAGTCACTGTCAGCTCATTGGCACTTGCAACAGCCGGTGCTACTGCGCTGCGTTTGCAGGCCCATGCACACTTGGCTCCATACGCAGGCTCCACACGCGCGGCCGTGCGGCCCATGCAGAGCGTCAGAGCAGAGCCCGCTCTGCGGCGCGGCATCCCGCGGCGTACGCTTCACCGAGCAGGCCCACTTGGCTCCGGTGGCGCTCGCGCAACGTGCAGCGCGCACGGCATGTTGCCAGGGCATATGCGCCCAGAGCCGCAACAGGTGTCTGTAGGAGGCGGCGCCCAGCCGGGGGCGCACTAGGCGTGGGCTTGGTCGTGTGCGGCTTGGTCGTGTGCGGCTTGGTCGTCGGCGCGTGCGGGGCCGTCGTGTGCGGGGGCGTCGTCGGCGGCGGCGTCGTCGGCGGCGGCGTCGCCGGCGGCGGCGTGTGCGGCGGCGGCGTGGGGCACGGCGGCGGCGGCGACCCGCCCGACCAGCCGCTGCTGCCGCCCCCGCCCCCGCCCGACCAGCTGCTGCCGCCGCTGCTGCCGCCCGACCAGCCGCTGCTGACGCTGCTGCCGCCCGACCAGCCGCTGCTGCTGCTGCCGCCCGACCAGCCGCCGAGCAGCGTCTCCAGGAAGCCAAGGTTCAGGAGGCGGCGGCCGCCCAGGTAGCCGCCGGAGTAGCCCGGCGAGTAGTACACGGGCGCGCTGCCGCCACTCCAGGAGGAGCTGGCGGGCGTGCAGGGCGGGCGCGGCGTGGGCGCCGGCGGCGGCTTCACCGGCGTGCTCCAGCTCTCCGGCGCGGTCGACTGCGTGGGCGCCGGCGTGGTCGGCGGCGACAGCACGTTCTTGGCGGCCGCCGTGGTTGCGGCGCTTGCCAGGCTGGTGGTACCGCTGGCCGACAGGCTGTTGGTCGCAGCCAGGCTGTTGGTTGACGCCAGGCTGCTGCTGGCCGGCAGCGTGGTGCTGCTGCCGCTGCCGCTGGCGCTGCCGGTGAGGCTGGTCGTCACGCCGGCCGCGCTCGTGCCGCCGCCGAGCGTGGACGTCGTGGCGGGCATCGCGCTGAGCGTGCTGGTCGTGCCGGTCGTCGAGGCCGTGGCGGGCATCGCGCTGGTGGTGGCCGTGGTCGCCTCGCCCGTGGTCGCCGGCTTGGCTTGGACGCCCAGGCCCGCCAGGCGCCGCCCGCCCTCGCGGCGCTCTGCGCCGCGGCAGGGGCAGCTGTTCAGCGCACGCAGGACAGCGCACAGGTGCATGACAAACATGACCCCGCCGTGACGGCCTGCGGACGCGGCTGTCGCCCAGCGTGTGCGGGGGCAGGGAGCACAGCACGGTGTGGCGGTCCTCGACCTCGCACACAAGACAGGCTGTGGCACCGCCCTCCGAAAAACGCCTCTAACGTTCCCGATCAACTCTCGCATGCTTGCAGCCTGGCGACAGGAGACCGCGTGCGGAGTGCAGCAAAACTCCTGTAAAATAAGCAGGGACTAGCAACGGCGGCAGAGGCCGCGCATTGGCGCCGGCATTGCGCGTGACCACAAAAGTACATGGCACTGCATTGGCGCGGATGGGCGGCAGGCAGCGCTGCACTGCAAGCTGCCAGGCAACACACGTCTTAAAGTTGTCGCCTTTGTGCAAGGCTGTACTGCTCGCTGCGGGCAGAGGCCTGTCGGCTCTCCCGGCATGCCGGGCAAGGAGAACATTTAGTGCTTTCGGGCGGGAAAGGATGCCCACCTGACCAGCTCGCCTCTGCGTGTCCCAGCAGAGTAGAGCAGCACAGAGCCACCAGGGCCGTTGCCAGCATCGCGGAGGCACGCATCACGCCTGTCTTAGCTTTGACGCCCTGTGCTGATGTCGTTGAAGCTGCCCAGACCGCCTGCGTGCGGGCAGCAGGAGTGAGGCACAGGCAACAGAGCAGCCCACAGTGGTTCACTACGCAGGCTCCAGCCAAGAAATTGCACGCAGTATGCCGCCGCACCTTGTATGCGTCAGTCCCGCTGCGTTCCTATGTTTGATTTATTCGACTCTGGACGGCGACTGGTACGCGTTGCGACACCTCCCGGGCAGTCTGCAGCAGAGAACGAGTGGTACTTTCTGCTCTATAGCGAACAAGCACACTCGGATTTGTATTCAGCGGGGTTTCGCGGCCCTGGCATCAGTGCGTAGTAACCAGCTTGCCAGACTAACTGATGGAAGCAGGAGGTGAGGTACTTGGGGTGTGCCGCCACATGGCAGAACCGATCCTTGGTGATCGCACTTGCCTTGCTGCGGTGCGCACAGCAGGCGCCGGCACAGCATGCGGCATGGGCATGCGGCCCCGCTGTGGTGTGGGACCTGCGGGCCGTACACTCTCTGCCGCACTGCGGGCACACTTTTGCGGCTCTGCTCCTAGCTTTGCTTCAAGCAGGGAGCCAGCTGCATACTTCATAAGAGAGGCTGACTTGCCGCTCTGTCTCAAGCTTGAGGAGGCAGGCTTGTCCGCGCGCTCACCACACGCTCAGCCCAACAGAAGTAAATACTCAAGCTCAAGCTCCCATCAGTTTACAGGCTTTGTCTGCTCTCTGACGCGCATAGCAGTCCACAGCTGTGTGTGTGCTCAGCACACCTGCTTTTCGAGCGGAGGGCCCGTCGCAACCAGGTATGAGGCAAAGCGACAGCTTCCGGGTACAGCTCTTGGCAGGGCTGCCCAGTATGCTGCTCAGCGCACAGCAGCTGGGCCTCAATTTGGCGCGCGAGCAAGCAGCAGGCGACCGCTATGATGTCGGGTGCTGCGCGACTTAACGGGTTGACAGCCTCCTAACGCATGGCGGTCACTTGCCCCATTGGTGTAAACCTTGGCAGTGTCAGCAGCTCGTTGCGCTGGAGCCTTGACGGCAGCGGCGGCCTCTGTATTTTGCGCTGGCCCTGCTGGGCCGCCCCGACGGCGTGCTCAAGCGCAGCAGTGTGCGTGGTCTGCTCCGTATTGAGCTTGGCCAGGTCGCGCCTAGGTGAACGCGTCTATGCCTGTGTGCAGAGCCTGTGTGCAGTAGTACATCAGGACCTGGGCCTGCTTGCGCAAGCCTGGAGGCTTGCGCAAGCACTTGAACAACTTGGAGTTGTAGTAAGTCGGCTGTAACGACTCCAAGCGAGCTAGGGCCGGAGGCTCTTTAGGGTCTAGCTCTTCTCGCCGAGTCGGGAACCAGCTTCGGCAGCCTGAGGATACGTTGGGCTGGTACAGGAGGTGGCACCACCTGCCCTCCCGCACACGCGCAACAGGTCCCATTAACCAAATGACGGCGCCGCGCCTCGCACTGGGCGCCGCGCACACGCTCGGCCTGGCCGTGCTCGGCGGCCTGCTGTCCAGCAGCTGCTGCGTGCTGCAGCTGGCGCTGAACGCGCTGTCGTTCGGCTGCGCGGGCTTCTCCGCGCTGACGCCCTACCGCCCGCTGTTCCTCGCGGCCACGGCCGGCGGCCTCGGCCTCGCGCACTGGCGCAGCCGGTGCGCTCTCCAGCCTGTCCCACACTATACCTTCGCTGACTTATAACAGGCAAGTGCATCACCCATCAAGTGCTTGTGGGAAGGTTGGCCACGGCTGAAGCTGGCAGCGGCCTTGTGCAGTGGCGATCTGAGAGGCTCCTAGCCTGCTGCACTGGCCATATACGTGTTTCTGTTTGACGTGTTCCTTGTCTCACACTTCCCACAAGCTCCGCCAGCAGCCGCGGCTTGCATGTGGGTCTTGGCTCTAGCGTGTGTCTCAGGAGAGCGCAGAAGAGGTCAAGCGGCGTATAGTGTGAGCTCACCCAGGCGCTACCAACACCGCCTCCCGGCCCCCGCTTGCGCAGGAGCGCGCGGCAGACGCTGCTGGCGCTGGCCATCTCCGCGGGCCTGGCGCTCACGCCGGAGCTGGTCCGCACGGTCGTGGAGGGCCGGCCGCCGGCGCTCGTCGCCCGGCTGTGGCTGCCGCCCACGCTCCGGGCCCGGTTAGCGGGCCCGGCGCACGGCTGCGCAGCTCTGCCGGAAGCGGCCGCCGCGAAGCAGCCTCGGGCGGACGTTGAGGTGCGCACGAGCGGCATCCGATGCGCCGGCTGCGCGGCGCGCGTGCGGCGCGCGGTGCTGGATGCGCTGCCGGCCGGCGCAGAGTGCCGCGTGGAGTTTGAGAGCGGGCGCGTCGCCGCGGGCGGCCGCGGCGTGACTGCCGCGGCGGTCGCCGCCGCCGTGGAGGGCCTGGGCTATGCCGTGCGGGCCGTCGTGCCGCCGCCGGCGCACGCCGCGCCGCAGCCTCTGGCTGTGGCCACGGGCGAGTTGTGACGCCTGCGTGAGCCGCAGACTGTTCCGCCCGGCTGTGCTTGACGCTTTGCCCTGGTCGCGCTAGAGATGGTGGGGCGCGATGCGGATTAGCGCTGTGGTGTACGGCGGCTGCTGCTGAGCTAACGCTGAGACGCACTATGGCTTTACTCTGGCAGGGTGTCCTGTGGGTGTGCTAGCTATGTGGTCCGTGCGAGCTATGTGGTTTCCTGTGTGTGTTGGAATGCTTGTGCTAATGCCACTGGTTGGCTGTTGCCGCTTTAGATGGCATAAGGATCGCAATGCTTGGCGATATAGCATCATGCAGCTCTCGCGCCCAGGTTTGTTTTGCACACAACAGCAACAACAAGAAGGGCAGCACACGTGACTGATCGCCCCACAGGGTACGCTCAGCGCCTTGTCAGGAACGCCTGCCGCGGCCGCCGCGCCCTCGACTGCGGCCGCCCCTGCCGCCGCCGCGCCCTCGATCGCTGGCGCTCCGGCCGCCGCCGCCCCGCGCGCCTCCCGCGCCGCCGCCGCGCCCGCCGGCGCCGCGGCTGCGGCCGCGGCCGCCGCCACCTCGCTCGGCAAGCCCGCCGCGCCCGCCATCGGTGCCGCCGCGTCCCCGACGGCCCCCCGAGTCACCGCGCCCCCGGCGGCGGCCTCCCCAGTCCCCGCGCCCGCCGCCGCGAGGCCCGCGGCCGCGCCCGCGGGCCCCGCGGCCGCTGTAGCTCGCATGACGCGCCATGCCCTCGGCGTCGTCCGGCTCCTCGCCCACCTGGTCGCCCACAGCGCGCGCCGAGGGTCAGCTGAGCCGCCTGACAGGGTTCTGGCGCATGCGCATGCATCCAACACCACCCAAAGCGACACGCATAGTCAAAGCCCATGCAGCCACCTCGTGCGCTGCGCGGTCCTGGGCGCCCTGCAGCAGGCGGCCTGGGAAAGAGAGGGCGCGCCACGCCGGCTTGACATAGGAACCCTTTTAAATCCTCGGGCTGCGCCCGGGCACGCGGCGGGGCGCGCCTCCTCGCGGTAGTAGGCCACGTCGTCGTCGTCGTCGGCCGCATGCGCCTGCTCCTCCTCCCACCACTGCCGCGGCTGCTTCGCCGCGCTCGCGCTGCCCTCCGCGCCCGCCGCCGCCGCCTTGCGCTTCTGGCCAGCGGTCTTCCGCTCCACGTTCTCCGCCTGCAGGCCCCGTGCGCAGGGTTTATCCAGTGCGCCAGCAGAATCGCCCTCTGGCAGGGGCCATGGAGGGGTGCGCTGAGAGTGAGAGTGCTGACGGTGCGCAGGATTGAGTCAGGGCGCCAGCAGCATCGCCTCTGGCAGGGGCAATGGCAAAGACCATGCTGAGCGCGAGTGTGCTGAGCGTGCGCGAGGACCACGGCCGAAGTTGTGCGCGGCCTGCGCGCGTCCTTGCGCCGCTGGCGCAAGCCATGTTGCAACTTTGTGCCTCTGCTCTCTCGGTCAACCTGCGGGCTCTGCGCCGGCATGCGCACCCAGACGCACTTGCCACACGCACCGCACGCCGGGGCGGACGTCGCGCCAGGGCTGGGTGCGGCTCTGCATGCCGACGGAGCTCCGAGGCGCCGGCGGGCGCCCCCTCTGACAACCTCGCCCCTTATCTTCCGCAGCGACAGGCTGTGCGCGTGGAGGGAGCACAGCGGGCGGCCGCGCCTGCTGCCGGCGGCGCTCGGCGCGCAGGCGCTGCCGCTCCTCCACGCCGGCCTGCTGCGCGGCGGCCTCCGCGGGCGTGCGGCTGACGACGCTGTGGAAGAGCACGCGCCCGGCGCACAGCCCCTCCTCCACCTTGACCACCTCCAGCTGCATGCGCGGCCCGATCTGGCGCGCGCCCGCATGTGTTAGGGCATGTTAGGGTTATACCCTTGCAGTTACGCAGCAGGGCTGCATCGGGCGTGACAACCCGACCTTCTGCACTCAAGATCTCTCCTGGTGCAGTGCGGCGCTGCCCTGTGGCCTGCAGGCCCTCAGTTCCTAGAAGCAGGCGGCCCAAGAGGAACGCTTGTGAGGCTCACATCGCCAGGGGCTTTACAGCCCCTCCCTGCATTTCCCCGCTCCCCGCAGGCCACACCCTTTTGAGCGCGCGCGCGCCCAACGCGCAGGGCTGCGCCAGGTCTCAGCATTGCGCCGCGCCATCACACCCACACACGTCTGCGTGAGCCCCAAGCCGGCGGCCCCTCCTGCGGAACGCGCGCGTCGCCCACGCGCTGGCGCAGGCGCCCGCGGCCAGCGCAGGCGCGGCCCGCCCGCGCGCGGTGCGCACCTCCTGCAGCCGCACGCGCGACTGGCGCGCCGCCAGGTTCCCGCGGCCCAGGTCCTCCGCGAGCGTCACGCGCTGCTCCGCGGCCTCCTCGCCCTCGCTCTCCTGCGCACGCGCCGGACCACTGGAGTCATGCCAGGGTCTGGTCGGCCGTGACACAGACTGGCAGACCCTGGTCTAACCCTAATTCTACCCACGGCACCCACAGCCGTGTGCTGCTGTTCATACTATGAGCGCGGTGACAGCGCAAGGCGCTGGCACCCCGTGCTGGAGCACAGCGCTGATGATGCCGTGCTGGACGCATCACGGCCGGCAGGTCACACAGCAAGCGCCCGTGCCATACACGCCAGCATGCGGACTGCGCTTGATGCGGGTCCGGTAGTCCCTTGTGGCCTTTGCTGAAGCGCACTGAGCGGCAGCCATGTAATGCCCGTCATGCTATATGTCAGCATGCTGAGCGGTGGCCCAAACTCTGCCTCAACCTGAGGGCTTGCTGACCCATAGCCCTAGCGCACAGGGTGTCTGGCAACGAATCGCTCCGCACGCAAGACCCTCTGCTGCGCATGTGCGCGCTGAGCCGCAGCCGGAGCGCATGCCGAGCTGGACGGTGGCGGAGGCGCGCGTGCGTCAGCCAAAACAGCCGCCACCCACACTGGCTCGCCGCACCGTATCTCTCAGGAGCCTTCCCCGCTGCACCCCACGCCTGCACGCAGTACGTGCAGAGCGCCGTGCCGCAGGTGCCGCGCTGGCAGGCGCGCGCACCGAGCCGTAGCCGGAGCGCGTGAGGAACTCGCTGACGTCCTTGAGCTCGCCCATGTCCGGCAGCGCGCGCCGGCCGACCAGCGCCTTGACCGCCTTGCTCACGCCGCTGGGCGCCACCAGGATGCTGAAGTGCCGGAACGCGATCCGCCGCGCGGCCCTGTCGTAGCTCAGCAGCACCACGCGCTGCGCGCGCCGCGGGCGCGCCCCGTGTCAGCATCTGCTGCACGAGGCTGCTGAAGTGCCGGAGCGCGATCCGCGCCGCGGCCTTGTCGTGGCACAGCAGCACCACGCGCTGCGCGGGGGGGCGCGCTCCATGTCAGCAGCAGCTCCCAGCTGTATGGAGAGCAACAGCAACACGCGTCAGCATGTGCGCAGAAAGTGCAGAGCGCAAAGCGTTCCGCAACCTCATAGCGGCTCAGCAGCGCCCTGCGCACGCCGGGTCCAGCGTCTGTGTCAGCAGGGTGTGCGCAGAGCTGTCGCAGAAACCCCTCAGCGTCGGACGCCCAGAGGCAGCCTGCAGTGGTGGACATGCGCGGCAGTGCCGTTGCGCTTGGTGCGCTGTCCGCGCCGCGCGGGGGCCACTGGCATTTGCTACTCCCAGCTGTCACCTCTCACGCAAACAGTCGCCCGCCCTCAGCAGCCTGCAACCTCAGCAGCCTGGGCCTGCTGCTTTTGCTTCCCCTCTTGCTGCAGTGACTGAGGCACACGGCAGCACGGCTTGCTGGTGCAGCGCCGCTGCGCCAGGCGGTCCCGCGGCGGCCGGGGCGGCCGCGCGCGCCTGGCACTGCGCCAGCCGCGTCGTCTGCACGTTGATGGGCGGGAACAGGTTCTGGAACAGCGCGGTCGCCGGGGCGGGGCGCGCGCCTGGCACTGCGCCAGCCGCGTCGTCTGCACGTTGATGGGCGGGAACAGGTTCTGGAAGAGCACCGTAGCCAGCTTCAGCTCCTCCTGGCCGGCAAAGTTATTGAGCACCACCAGCGGCGGCGCGGCCCAGAGCGACTCTGGCAGGCGCGGGCGCGGCTGCGCGGCGGCCACGTCACGCATGAGCGCGTACTCGTGCACCTTCATCGTCAGCGTGGGGCCCTGCGCGCCGCCGCGCGCGTGGCTTCAGGGTTAGCAGCCAGCTTCGGGCTCGTGTTGCCCCGCCCAGCCCCCGACCAACCAGCAGCAGCAGCTGCGGTCCCGTCGACTCGCCTGTCACGGTCAGCCACAGTCCGGGGGCGCATGAACGCTTGGGAACACTCAGCAGCACTGAAAATTCGCAAACAATTTGCAAGTCACATCGAAGCAAGAATGGAATGGCAGCAGCACATGCAAGCCAAGCGGCCGGGTCATGCCCGCGGCGTCTTGGCGACGCGCAGGTATGCGGCGGTCTCGGTGGCGGTCAGGATGAGGAAGTGCGTGACGCCGAGCGGACCGGCGATGTTGACAAAGTCCTTCAGCTGGTTACGCTTGGACTCCTGCGCGCCCCCGTCAATGCGCCTGTTTCTGCCCCTGACTGTGCAGGTGCTGCGGCAGGCAGCAGCGTGCAGAGTCACAGCAGCGGTGCCGGGACTCCTGTACGTCCATCATAGAGCACTCTTAGCTACATGCAGCAGCTGAGACACAGCAAGACAGCTCGAGCGCAGTGGGCCTGGCCCAGCCCTCGCTCGAACACGTGAGGAAGCGCGCACCCGCAAGTTGGTGGCCGTGTTCGGCTGCATGACTTTGCGAAGGTCCGTCTCCAGCGACTTCAGGATGAGCTGCACGGGCAGGGAGCTCCTTGAGCAAACAACCGTGGGCAGGCAGCTTGGCCTGCTGGCAACAGGGTCTCACACTTGTTGTTTCCGGAGCTGATATAAGAACCAAAGATGCCTCTGTTGCAAGCAATGCGGCTGCAGACATTGCAGGAGCAGTGTGTACGGAGGCTGCGGCAGACTCGGGGGAGTGCGGTCAGCGTATACTTCACAGTACACGCGAAAGGAAGGACGCACCCCGTGCTTGCCCCGCCAAAATACGAAGCTCCTGGGCTCGCCCTTCTTTGCGGGGTCCGCTGAGCTAGGCACATGTGTACGCGTCTTCCGCTGCGTGGCCGCCGTGCATTACATCGTGCACAACAAGTGTGCATCGCGTTCACGTTAAGCGAGCAACTGGCAGCAGTTCTCAAAGAGCAAGGTGTTCTTCCTGCTAGTGACGCACCCGTCGCGTCTTTGCCATGTTTGCAGCACACTCTCTGTATGTGTTTGCCCAGTGCCAAGCCCGCCGGACTGTACGACACTGGACCGTCTACTTCCACCAACACGAGCCGGGCAGCTCTCTCTCTTTATAACCAGGCGAAACAGAGCTGTTGCCTCGGCTGGACGCCCAGAAGTGTGGACGCGGCCGCCGCTAGGGATCAGGAGGAGCCGCCAAAGCAAGAGAAGCACAGCAGGCGGGGCAGTTTTGAGGTGGCTCCTTTAAGGTGAGGATGCACTCCCCGTGCTTTTAGCTGCCTGCTTTCCTGCAACCCATGTGCTATGCAAACTGTGAACAGGTTGTCTTGGACAGCGCTACTGGCAGGCGCTCATGGCATGTGACTCGGCTGCGTTTGCTCGCAGGGAGTCGAGAGCCATTGCGGCTCGCGGTAGCGATCAACGTGTTTAAGGTCTGAGGTCTGTTATAAACAAACGTCTGGCACCATGCTCATTCCCAAGAAGAACCGCAAGGAGGTGTACAAGTACCTCTTCTCCGGTGCGGGCTGCGCCAGGGAGCGTCCTGCTGCCTTTTCCGGTGCTCGCCTGTGCTGTGGAGCACCTGCACTCGGCTGCTGCCGCGGGCTCGGTTGGATGCCTTCGCTGTCGGCTGACCCGGCGGCTGTGCCGGCAGAGGGCGTCCTGTACGCCGAGAAGGATTTCAACCTGAAGGAGCACCCGGACATCCCGGGCGTGCCGAACCTGCAGGTGGGAGCCACCTTGGCTTTACTGGCTGCATGGCTCTTGGGAGCTACATCGTCCTTCGTTAGTGTGCTTGCCTGCTCAGCCTGGTCTCCTTCCCGGCTGCGCGCCAGTGGAGCTTGTGCTTGGCTGAGGGGCTGCTCAAGGCCGCGGCTGTGCACGCAGGTGATCAAGATGATGCAGAGCTTCAAGTCCAAGGAGCTGGTGACTGAGCGCTTTGCCTGGCGCCACTACTACTGGTGCGCCTCTTGTTGCGCTTGGCCCTGGCAGGGCGCTGAGCCTTGTGCGGAAAACGCGTTTGTGCGAGCCGCTGGTGTCTGCAAGCAGGTTCCTGACAGACGAGGGCATCGAGTACCTGCGCGAGTACCTGAACCTGCCGTCGGAGATCGTGCCCGCCACGCTCAAGAAGTCCACCCGGCCGCTGGAGCGCAACACCGGGTGCGTGGCTGGGCTGCCATGGTGTACTCTGCCCCTCGCTGTTGGTTGGCACTTTTGCTTCAAGGTGTCAGCGTGACATGCACTCTACCACTGACCTGTGCGATTGTACAAAGACGTTTCAACCAAGTGTTGGCCAATAAAACCTGTGCAAGCAGGCAGTTGCTGCGCGCCCACAGCCAGTGTTGACAACTCTTGCTGCTCGGTTGCAGGCCCCCGCGCGGCGACCGCGACCGTCGGGACGGCCCTCCGGGTCCGCGCCGCGACGGCGGCGGCTACCGCGACAGCGGCCGTGGGGGCTTTGGTGACCGCCCGCGCGAGGGCGGCTTTGGCCGCGGCGGTGGCGGCGACAAGGTGCGGGGCGTTGCGCTCATACCATAGCGCTATGTGCTGGCCTCATGCGTAGCATCTTGGGTAGCAGGGTGCAACATGCGGTGCTGTACCAGCCTCCCAGGTACAACGCCTAACGTTGCGAAGCAGCAAGTCCTGCTTGAAGCATTGGCAAAGCTTAACCTGGCAATGAGAACAGCGAGCCCTGCCTGGAGCATACCTGCCTCCTGTGGCCGCGCTTGCCGCGCACATGCAGGCTGTCGAGCCATGCTGTGTTGTAGTCAGCTAGGCTGGTGTTATTAGACTGGCGATGAGAACAGCGAGCCCTGCCTGGAGCATTCTTGCCTCCCGTGGCCGCGCTTGCGGCGCACACGCAGGCTGTCGAGCCATGCTGTTTTACTGATAGGTGAGACGAGTGACAGTCTAGGCTGGCGATGAGAACAGCGAGCCCTGCCTGGAGCGTTCCTGCCTCCTGTGGCCGCGCTTGCGGCACACACGCAGGCTGTTGAGCCATGCTGCAATGTAGTCAGCTAGACTGGTGATTGTTAGACTGGCGATGAGAACAGCGAGCCCTGCTTGGAGCATTCCTGCCTCCTGTGGCCGCGCTTGCGGCACACACGCAGGCTGTTGAGCCATGCTGCAATGTAGTCAGCTAGACTGGTGACTGTTAGACTGGCGATGAGAACAGCGAGCCCTGCTTGGAGCATTCCTGCCTCCTGTGGCCGCGCTTGCGGCACACATGCAGGCTGTCGAGCCATGCTGCAATGTAGTCAGCTAGACTGGTGATTGTTAGACTGGCGATGAGAACAGCAAGCCCTACTGGAGCATTCCTGCCTCCTGTGGCCGCGCTTGCGGCACACACGCAGGCTGTTGAGCCATGCTGTGTTGTAGTCATCTAGACTGGTGTTAGACTGGCGATGAGAACAGCGAGCCCTGCCTGGAGCGTTCCGCCTCCTGTGGCCGCGCTTGCGGCACACACGCAGGCTGTCGAGCCATGCTGCTTTACTGTGAGGTGAGACGGATGATATGAAGATTGGCGATGAGAACAGCGAGCCCTGCCTGGAGCATTCCTGCCTCCCGTGGCCGTGCTTGCGGCGCACATGCAGGCTGTCGAGCCATGTAGGCTCTGTTATTGTAGAGAACTTGTTTGGCCTGGCGATGAGATAAGCAAGCCTTGCCTGAAGCGCTCCTCCCTCCTGTTGTCGCGCTTGCGGCAAGTATATGGGCTGTCGAGCCATGGACTCTCTGTTCTGTTGTTAATGTGCTCAGTTTGGCAATGAGAACAGCGAGCCCTGCACGGAGCATTCCTGCCTCCCGTGGCCGCGCTTGCGGCACACATGCAGGCTGTCGAGCCATGCTGTGCTGGCCCGTCTGTGTGTTTGGTCTCTTTAGAAAGAGAAAGGCACTTTGCGCCTTGAGCACGCTTATGCCTCTCAGGTCTGCGCTTCCCAGAGACTCAGGGCTGTGAAGCCGCATGAGGCTGTGTCGGAATAGGTGTCACCAGGTGCCTGGCAAGGATGACGACAAGTCCGGGCTGGGGCTTTCCTGCCCCCTTTTACTCCGACTGGAGTATATGCGGGCTACTGAGCTGCACGGTGCACACTCTGGCAAATCCTAGTGCCTGCGTAGTAAGGTTGGCAGTAAACGAGGCACGTTGCGAGTGTCTAACAGCACGCCATGCCTCATGAAGCTGAGGAAGCTGTCTTGCGCGTTGCAGGAAGGCGCTCCCGGCGGCTACCGCCCAGAGTTTGGCGGCCGCGGCCGCGGGTTTGGCTCGGCGCCGCCTTCGTAAGCGGAGTGCGTGCGACCTGTCTGTCTGTTTACCTTTACTATGTTGGCCGGCGGTATGCGCAGTAAGTAGCCTATCCTAAACTTGAAGGCCCTGTTGGCTGAGGGTCAGAGGCCGAATGCCCCGTATGTCAGATGCAGGGTGAGGGGACTGGGGGGGACCCGTGCCTGCTGCGAGCCTCCCTCGCCGGGCACAGCCGCTGCAGCCCCTGCTGTGGGGTGCTGCGCGGCCCTGAGACAGGAGCGCATTCTGAACCATGCGTTCCTAAGGTGCCGGCGCCAAGTATTTGGTGCTGTGAGCACGTGCGGCGGGCTTGGATACCCCGCCGCGCCCCCGGCTGGTCATGAGACTGGCCGCGAGACGGCGCCTCAATGACTGTGCAGGTTGTGGGCTGGCTCTGTGCGCTCTGTGTGCTCCTGCCTCTCCCTTGGGAGTGACGCAGGGTCCAAACTGACTGGACGTATTGCGTGCGGCCAGCCTGCCGCGCATCGGTCTGTCGAGCGTCGTTGGCGCCTCACGGCCTGTCATGGGCCGTGAGCGCCACCCAAGCCAAGGGCATTTCGCCCAGTGGCTTTGTGAGGCGCTCGGGCGCCCTGCGCGCCTGGGCGCCTCCCTCCGCCGCCGGCCGTCCGCTTAGGCGCGGCCGGCGGCCGGCCCTGCAGGCCCGCTTGTGGGCCTGCAGGGCAAAACCCCTTTTCCGGGATCGGGGCCTGGGCAAGAGCGAGGGAGCGGCTCCTCTTGTCCTCTGCTGCCGTACGGCACTTTGGTGCCATGACGCAGCAGTGAGCCCTCGTTGCCAGGGTGGTCCCCCTGGAAGCCATACTCATCTGGCAGACTCGCGAGCAGGGTGTCTGCTGCGGGTGCGGGTGCATGGCGTAACATATCTCGCCGCGGTCCTCTTATGTGCATGTTATCTCTCTTGTGATGCCGCTTTGCATGTCATGTCTGTGTCAACTATGTAAAGTGTTGCATGAATGATGCAGACCTTCCTATCCTGGTAGTGAAGCCACACTAACCAACATGCACGACCCGCACAGAAGCATGTCAGCATGGCTGCCGAGAGCAAATGGCATGTTCAGAAGAGCAGGCGGCACACAAGGCAAATACATCGAAATCGAGTGGTGCCTAACACCACCTGCAAATGCACGTGCACCTCTGCACGTGCACTTTGTTAGCCGGCAAACTTTGCATCAGACATTGCACGCCTTGTCCAAGTGGTAGCTCTCCTTCGTGAGCAGGCTGCTGCACACAAACAGAAGGAGAGCAGGCGCTACTGAGCTGTGCTCAGCATAGATGACGGGAGTTCGACTGGCTTGAGCGCTGAACAAGGAACTCGCTGACAATGCTTGCGGGTCTCTTGCTGAGGCAGCAGGCGCGCCGCTGCAGCCGCGGGCTGAGCTCCTGGGCCAACAGCGACCCGGACAAGTTCTCTGGCGCCAGCCCAGCCCAAGCGTACAACTTGGGTGCGCACACTCTCCGCACGTTGGGCACCTTGCTCTCTACTGCTGCACACGTCTGGCTGAGCCAGTTCAAGTATTGGTCGCAAGTGCACCGGCCGCCAGGCTTGTTGTACTGAGTCAGGTTCTGCTTCGCCTTTGCTGGACTCCTGACCAAGTTTCAATACGCTTCCCTCCAGTGAATGGCGAGTGGCACCTGCCAGCCAAGTCCAAGACAATACCCGACCCGCTCAATGGCGAGCCCTTCATCAATGTCCCAGACACGCAGGCGCGCCCGGCCGCTTGCAGTGCACTCGCCACGTTTGGGCCAGGAAGCAGTCTTGCGGTAGCTGTGTGCGACCTCTAGTGCCTCTAGGGCAGTTGTAGCAGCTCGGTACGCGCCCGCTTGCTCTGCTTGGATACTACGGTGAGCCCCTGCTTGTGCGCCTGCAGCCGGAGGAGACGGGGCCGTTTGTGGAGAGCCTGCGGGCGGTGCCCAAGTCGGGCCTGCACAACCCGCTGAAGAACCCGGAGCGGTGCGCTCGCCCGGCCGCCCACCCGGCCGCCTCGGCCCCGGGTCTGGCAGCCCTGAGCACGCAGCCGCCTGGCGCGGCAAGCTGACCCTGCGCCGGCTGGCTGGCGGGCTAATGCGTCCTGACGCACGTCACTGTAACGCGCCGGCCCTCTCGGACGTCCAAGGCCTGCTTGAACGCCTCAAGCAGGTCAAGCAGGACTCGACCTGCTCAAGCGCGGGACGCGCCAGCCACGCCGGATGCGGCGGCCCGACGCGAGGCTGGCACGCGCTGCGCGGCAGGTACAACTTGTACGGCGCGGTGTCCGCGCGCGCCGCGCAGGAGATGGCCAAGCCTAAGGCACGCCTTGCCTAGGGTTACGGTAGGGTTGGGCCATGGCCGCCGCTGCCCTGCCAGAGGCATGGCCCGCCTCCACCTCCTCTGCAGAGCGCGCACGCATGCGCAGCGACACGCTCCTCTGTGCAGCGGCCTGGTTGTCGGGCTATGCGACCCAGGCGATGGGAACTCGCGTGCCTGCATGACGCCCCAGGGCCTCTGGGCGGGCGCGTGCGCGCATGACGCCGCCCTGCGCGGGCTGGTGACCGTGTGGTGGGCCCCGGCAGCGCGCAGTCCCTGCACAGGCCGGCCGAGCTTGCGCGGGGGCGGCGACCCCGCCTGGCAGTTGAGAGCGTACGCCTGCACGCTGTTTTAACAACCGCTCCAGAAGCGGAGTGCGGTGGCGGAGCAGTCAGGGTGGGGTCATGTGACGCTGTGAGGGCGGTCAGGATTGAACGGTCAGGATTGACATCCTTCCCTGATCAAAGACCCTACCCTGGACCGCATGCGGACAGGTGGAGGACCACTTCACGCGCCTGGTGCAGCGCGTGGCGCCCAAGCACGACGCGCAGGCGCGCGCGGAGGTGGTCGTCACGCGCCGCTTCCTGGAGAACTTCTCCGGCGATCAGGCGCGGCCCTCTTGGAGGGCAATGTCACTGCCAGGCTGCGGCGGGCACTTGGACGGCCCGGTCCGACCCTCACTCCAGCGGTGGTGAGCGCGCGCGCGGCCCTGGCTGCAGCGCGCGGCTGCGGGGGCACTGTGCTGGAGGGTGGCTGACGCACTGTGCTGGAGGGTGGCTGCGGGGGCACTGTGCTGGACTGCGGCTCCTTAGCTGCACGCAGCGCCTTAGCGCAGCCCGCACCGCTTGCTGCCTCCAGTCAGGGCTGGCACGGCAGCTGCAGGGCTGCCATGTCATGCGTGCTTGAGCCACAAGCGTGTTTATGAGCGGATTGACGCAAACGCGCCTGAGGCCGACACTGCGTCAGCGATGAGGAGATGGCGCGCATCATGACCCTGCTCGGCGTGTCCCGGACCCTTTCGACCCTTCGCAGGGTCCAGCGCGGCCACGGGGAGCGCGCAGGTGCGCTTCACGGCGCGGTCCTTCAGCGTGGCGGGCGACCACGCCGGGCAGACCAGCTCTGGGCACCGGTGGCCGTTCGGGCCGGTCGCGCTGATCACGGTGGGTGCCCGGGCCGGGCGGCGGCGGCCGCGCGCTGTCGGGCTGCGCGGCATGTAGTGATATAGTGCGGCGGCGGGGAGCGCGGCCGCGTGCAGACGTGTCCGCTCTGCTCTGCTTGCGCGGAGGCTGCGCGCCGTGCCTCGGCTGTGCTGCGAGGCGGGTGTCCAGCAGCAGGGGCCTGGCGCAGGCCGGCTCCTTGGCATGCAGCGGGATGGGGCAGGGCGCACGGCCGCGCGCGTGACCCTACCTAATCTCAACCCTACCCTTGCCCGCGCGCGCAGCCGTTCAACTTCCCGCTGGAGATCCCGGCACTGCAGCTCATGGGCGCGCTGTTCATGGGCAACAAGCCGCTGGTGCACGTGGACCACCGGCGCGTCCCGCCGGCCCTTCCTGAAGCCCTCCTGCAGGCCTGCTTTACACCGCCGCTCAAGACGTCCCGGTGCCGGTTCGGCGGCATGCGCGCCCAAGTGTGGGTTGGGTGCAAGGTACCCTGATCAGCTCATGATATGTCCGCGGTCTGTCGCCGAGCGCCGCACAGCAAGCCCGAGCGCCGGTTGCTCACCGGCGCCGGGACCGCGCCGCAGGGTGTCGCTGGTCGCGGAGGAGTTCCTGCGCATGCTGCATGCGTGCGGCATGCCCGCCGCGGACGCCGACATGATCCACGGCGGCGGCAAGACTGTGGGCGGCCTGCTCATGCAGGCGCGGGCCTGCCGGCGGCCGCCCTGGAGCTCGCCGGCCGCCAGGGGGCGCTGGCCATGCCCATGCGTTTTGGTAGACCATACCTTGCCTGGCTGCATGCCATCGAAAGTGCGGATGAAGTGTGAATGGTCTCTCTGTATGATGTGTGTGCATGCATGTAGCGGCCGGCTTTGCGCGGCCTGCTGCACACCATGCGGCGCTCTTTACTGGGCAGCAAGTGGCATGCCTCGCCTCATACCCAACTGCGATGTGCCCCGCAGGCGCGCCCAAGGAGCACGCTGTTCACTGGCAGCCAGCGCGTCGCCGAACAACTGACGGCGGATCTGAAGGGCAAGGCGCGCCCCCACGTGTCCTGCATATTCCAGGAGAAGTAATGTGAGGTGCAAGTGATGAGTCACTACCGATAACGACTATTGTTGCCACAGTGGGAGTCAAGGCCTGTGCGAGTGCTCACCAAGTGCATGGGCTTTGATCGAAGGGTCCTGGGCCGGGATGTTGCGGAGCCGGGATGCGCGGCCTGGGCCGAGGCCGGGACCCTGGCAGCGCCCTGATAGGGTCTGGCCGGCGCCAGGTCTTCCTGGAGGACGCGGGCTTCGACTGGAAGGTCCTGGGCCCCGACGTGGCCGAGCCGGACTACGTGGCCTGGCAGTGCGACCAGGACGCGTACGCGTGCAGCGGCCAGAAGTGCAGCGCGCAGTCCATCCTATTCATGCATGAGAACTGGGCTGCGGCCGGTGCGCGCCCCCGCGCGGCTCCTCCGTAGGGTTAACTCCGTCACCCTGCCGCCCAGCCGTGCGGCCAGGCCGCGCATGCGTGCAGCGGCCGTGCAGTGGCCGCAGGTGCACACCCGTGCATGCACGCGCCCGTGCTCGCATGCGGCTGCAAATGTCTGGGGCCTGGGCTGCGCGCCTGTGTGCAGCCCATCTCCGCGCAGCGCCTGCAGCGGCTCGTCATGGACGCCGTATGGGCCGATGCGAGCGCGGCCCGATCGCGCAGGCCTGGAGGCGCGGCTCAAGGCGCGCGCGGCCAAGCGCAGCCTGGCCGACCTGTCGGTGGGCCCGGTGCTGACGTGGACCAATGAGCGCATGAAGGCGCACATGGACCGCCTGCTCCAGATCCCAGGCGCGCGGCTTAGGGCGGACAGGCGCCTACTCAGGTTGCTTAGGTTGCTTAGGTTGTTCAGGTGGCTTCCGCAACACGTGGACCGCCTGCTCCAAGATCCAGGCGTGCGGCTCGGGTGGACACGCGCGTATCAGGCTCTCCTTGAGGAGCAGCGTCGCGGCCAGGGGCCGGGCGCGGGGTCTGTCGGTGAGGTGGCTGGCAGCGGGCGGGGACTCGTGCGCTCGACCGCTGGGATCTGCCTTGCCGCCGCCCCAAACCGGCTGTGCGCGTGGGCGGGCGCCATTGGGCGGCAGTTGCTGCGCGGCCACAGCATGCTGACATGCTGTCGCATGATGCAGCGTGCACGCCTTTAGCAGCAATCAAAAGCCGAAGGATGGCGTCGGAGAGGAAGCGAAGGATGGCGTCGGAGAGGAAGCAAGGGTAGGCTGCTGTGCCGCGGTCGGCCGGCGAGGGCGGCGCGCGGCTCGCGCAGGCGCGCGGCTGGCGTTTGGCGGGCAGCCGCTGGAGGGCCACAGCATCCCGGACTGCTACGGCGCAATGCAGCCGAGCGCGGTGTTTGTGCCGCTGGCGCAGCTGCTGCAGCCGGAGCATTTCGCGGTCGCGACCACCGAGCTCTTCGGGCCCTTCCAGGTGCGCCGGGCGGCCTCGCCAGGAGGGGAAACAAGCGTGCGTGCGGCACGTGACACTCGCCGGCTCGGGTGCCGCTGCGTGGCCGCTGCGGCGCACTGCGGCTCCGGGGTGAGCAGGGCGCCGGCTGGCCGGGTGTGCTCGGCGCCGGCAGCGCCAGACTGCTCGCAGTCCGCGACTTCAGGGCACGCAGCAGCAAGGGCGTGCACATGCGTACTGCCCAAGCAGCTGCATGCGCTGGGGTGGGCAGCCTGGCATGCGTGCCTTTCCGCGCTCGCTCCCTTGCGGTCGCTGGAAGAGGGCGTCCAGAGCTGCAGCGGAGCAGCTCCTGTCATGGGAGCAGCATACTCTGGCCGATCAGCCTCCGTAGCGCCTCCCCTGACCCTGGTCGCCCTGCGAGCGAGCGCGCGGACTGCCCGCGCACGCACAGCCTCAGCAACGTGACGGTGCCTGCGCCGCCTGCCCACCCTAAGCCCCGTGCTGTCCGAGATCAGGGACGCCGGGCTGCCGCTGGTGCTGGAGGCGCGGTGACAGCCTTAATCTACCCTGCGCGCGCAGGTGCTGACCGAGTACAGGGACGCCGAGCTGCCGCTGGTGCTGGAGGCGCTGGAGCGCCTGGAGGCGCACCTGACCGCCGCGGTTGCGTCCAACGACCCGATCTTCACCCAGAAGGCGCGCCGTACCCTACACCCATCCTCCACTCCCCCACCGCCCAAGGGGTCGACCCGCCGTTGCGGGCCGGCGCGCTGTGCTCCCTGTGAGCCACAGCCCCGCAGCGCGCGCTTGCCGCGCGCGGCCAAGTGCATAAAGCCCGCTGCTTGGGAGTGCGGCCGGTCGCCGGGGCGCCTCAAACACCGCACGCTTCACACCTAGCAGCGGGGATGGGAAACGAAGAGTGTGATGCGTGCGCCAGCAGAGCTAGCGGGTGCAACCTGCGGGTGGCTGCCGCACCCGTGGCAGTCCGCGCTGCACCTCGCGCACCTCGTGCACCATGCGTGGCGCCGGCCATGCTGTCCCGGCACCATGCAGGTGCCGGCATGGGCTGGGGTGCGCTGGGGCAAGCCATGCAGGCGCCGGGGTGGGCTGCAGGCCGTGCTGACGCCCGCAGGCTGCTGCCGCTGAACCCTACCCATACCCTGGCGCCGCGCGCAGGTGCTGGGCAGCACGGTCAATGGTACGACATACGCGGGCCTGCGCGCGCGCACGACGGGCGCGCCGCAGAACCACTGGTTCGGCCCGGCCGGCGACCCGCGCGGCGCCGGCATCGGCACCCCGGAGGCCATTCGGCTCGTGTGGTCATGCCACCGCGAGATCATCTCTGACGTTGGGCCTGTACCGGCCGCCGCCACTCTGGCGACCACGTGAGCACTCATGACAGGGTTTGCTCATCCAGTTAGTTCACGGTGTGCAGGACTCTGGTACTTTGTTCAGTCTGTTTTGCGTCTGGCTCGGCGGCTCTTTGGTCTGTGATGTGACTGCCTCGGCCAGGAATGGACATGCACAGGCCCCAGGGTGGCTTCCTACAAACGGTCTGACAGAAGGGTGTGATGTCTTTGTAGCGCAAGCAAGCAGATGTGAGATTCTTGCATGGCTCAGTGCCGCGCTGGGTGCCCTGACAAAGCACATCGTATTACTGCCAGCATTCTTCAAAGCACTCATCAAAACTGTCGTAGGGAAGAGGGCAGGCGCGAACAAACAGACTGCGGGGTAAGGGGCCAAGGGAAGAGGACACCGCGCGCCCGGTACGTGGCGCGCGCACCAACAGACCCAAAGAGGTTATATGAGCATTATGAGCGCATGGCACAGGACGCCAGGCATAACACAGATGCAGTTCCACGTATGTGCTTCCAGGATCAGTCACGCCCGTCTCAGTTTTGCACCAAACCAAATTTGTATTCGCTGCGCACGCGCCAGGTCTGCGTCGCGCGAGGCCCGCATTGGGGCGCCTGTCTCTCTCTCCTTCATGCAAAGTCCCTCGGCATGTCGGACCTGCAAACACTACTCTGGCCCTCCACAGTGCAGGGCCTCGTGGATGTCGTGCTTGCCACATGCTCTGGCCCCAGAGCACGCGCCCGGTCGCGAGGCTCAGCTAGGCCCCAGCTGACAGCCGTGCATGAGCGGGGCGGTGCTGCACCCTGCTTTGACGCACCTGCAGCGCGCCTGCTCACGCACGCGCATGCCCGCGCCAGCCCGAGGGCAGGGCAGGGCCCTTCTCACCCCACAGCACCCTCACACCAGCATGCCATGCGCTTCGTGCGTCAGCGCATTCCTGTCGATGCAAAAGCCCTTGTACCCTGATTCCAGCCTACCCTGCACGCCTCCGCACAGCCCGCGGCCTGCATGCGGGCGCCCAGCCGCCGCTGCCGGGGCGCGCACGGCCTAGTCAGGCGGGGCAGGTCAGGGGTCGGGCGCCCTAGTCCAGCGACTTGGCGATGCGCTGCACCGTCGTGAAGCCGCCCCAGAGCGTCTGCACGATGTAGAGCACCAGCGAGTACAGGAATGCCTCGTTCTGCCAGATCGCGAACGCGGCCGCGACGGCGGTCGCCGTCAGCAGCAGCGGCAGGGGCTTCTCCTCGCGCGCGGCGGACAGCAGCTTGTAGCCAGCGGCCACGCCGGTCGCGACCGCGTACCACAGCGTGCCTGCGCGGGCGGCCGGCGCGCCGCGGCGGTCAGTTTGGTGCCTCTCCCACCAGCATGATCTCGTATCATGGTGCGACGCTGGCAGATTCGACGTAGGCGCCTGGACGGGGGCTGGCGTCCTGCCAGCGGTTCAGCTGGGGCGCGTCGGCACTCCTCCGCGCAGCAGTCTAATGGCCCCACAGCAGCAGCAGCAGCGCAATATCGAGCAGCAAGGCCCGGGCTTAAAGACCCCGGCAACGTGTGTGCAAAGGCCAGGGCGCGCGCCGTAGCCGTAGTAGATGGATGCCGCGAGCGAGGCGATGGCCACCCAGAACAGCGCCGCCTTCTCCGGCTCAAAGTGCTCGGCCAGGAACCAGCCGAAGCCGGCGGTCACGGAGTCCAGGAACGAGATGTGCTCCTGCCCCAGCGCGTACACCGCGAGAGACACCGGCGCGACGACCGCCGTCACCTGGCGCGCGCGCGCCTGGCGTGTTTCAAGCAGCACGGTGTTACGTGGACTGCTGATGCCAGCTGTCCTCTGCTTTGTAGCACGCTGCTGTCTCCTGCCAGCACGTTTGCATCATCAAGCCCTATATGACCAGCAACATGCAAGCTGACCCCGGACATAGTAACCCAACAGCTGTCGCTCGCTGGTGCTGACAAATCAGTTGAACAGCCAGCCGTCCGCATCTCCCCAAGCACTCTAAAGCTCGACACAGGTCTGCCGAAGGTGGGCAGGTGCCGCGCGCCTTGTCCCAGATGCCCTGGCGCGTGACCAGGTTGACGACGGCGTTGAAGATCGTGTACAGCGCCAGGCAGCGCAGCAGCAGCCCGCGGTCCACGTGCCAGCGGCCCAGGTGCGCCGCCGCGTAGCCCACCACTGCGCACGGCCGCGCCGCCACTCAGACTGGTTATGTCAGACACGATGGCAGGGCGGGGCGGTGCTGCCGTAGCACAGTCCAGCTGCAGGTCTTGATGAGGAGTACAACGTAAAAGCTCTCCTGTGCATGTTCGCTTAAGCTCTGCTAGCCATTGAACAGTACAGCTGACTGAAGTTGACACGGAGTAGGCGAACGCGCTGAACTTAAGGGGAGCATATTGTCGTTCAACAGACGGGCAGCGCCCCTTGGCAGCCGTTTACTGTAGCCTTCTCTACAGGCAAGGACACAGCACGTGTGAGCTAGACTCAGACGGCCTTCAAGGACCTGAATAACTACATGCTGACACTGCAAAATGCCATGTGATAGGCCACTAGAGGCAGTGCAAAAGATGTATTGTAGCACCAACGCTTAATAAGGTTCTTGTCAGTGGCAAAGTCCGCAGGTACGAACTCAGCACCGACAGCTGCAACCAGTTCTGTGCAACACCCGCACATCCAGCCCACCAAGGAAGCGAGGAGAGCGCACCGCCGAGGACGCCGGCGTACTGTGCCTGGCCGCCCGTGCTCTCGGCATCACCCAGGTCCAGCTTGGTGCCCTCGACATCGGCAGTCTCGGCGCGCACGGCCACGCTGTGGCGCGCGGCGCGCACCCTGCGCGCCAGCAGCGCACGGCGTGAGCGGGGCCGGACAGCACGTGGGTTTGCAGCCTGAACAGCATTGCCGTGGCGTGCCACGTATGCAGATGGCCGCCGCGCATCCGTCAGCCGCGCCTCGCCGTCTGACCCGCGCTGCACACACACAGCCAGGCCTGTCAGCAGAACGCATTTTTCAAAACAGTGCGCGCTGCTTGCCTGGCGCATGGCACCTGTGCGCACACCCGCCGACTCAAAAGTGAGAGGCTCAGTAGATGCGGCGCAGAGCAGCTCGCAGCAGCTCGCAGCAGTGGCTGCCTGCCTCCCTTGTGCAGGCAGTACCACAGCGTTGTTAACAACGAGGGACAGCTAAGCATCGCACCAGAGAACCCCGCATGGCGCAACAGGCCTGCCCCACACCCAGAGTCACAGCTAGCGACCGGTGAGCCCAGTACACAGTCCCGCGTCCTGCGTGCGCAGTGCGCAAGCGGGCCCACAGGCCCTGCCAGGCAACAACTTGCACCACAGCTTGCCGGGTCTGCAGAGCTTTCAGCGCACTCCCTGCACAGCATCGTGCAGGTTCAGCGGCCCAGAGCGCTGGAGCGCACCAGAGATGGTAACTTTAAACCCTACAGCGTGCGACGCTAGACACCTCTGCAATGCAGCAAGGTGGTGCAAGGATGAGAGTGACCAGGTGCGGCATTGGCATACAGTTGGCAAGGCAGCAGAATCCAAGGCAGTGTAAAACTAGATGCTGGGACTCTGATTGTCCTACTCAGCACGCCCCAGCTCTTCCCCAGCCTCCCAACTCTCTACCAGCAGCTTGGGCACGCTTGAGCAAGCGCTGGGCGGCTGCGCAGGGCCCGAGACGCCTGCTGCAGCGTAACATCCGGATGTTTCGCTCAACGGCTATCTTCACCAGTGCTGCGCCCCTGGTCCCTCTCAGAAGCAGGTTGGCCCACCTGCCGGCTTTGGCCGCCCGCAGGCCAGCCACGCGGGTGGCAGGCACCAGCGCAGCGGCTGTGGGCCGGGATGCCCGCATGGTGGTGCACGACGTCCGGGCTGCGAGCGCCATCATTTTGCTACGGTGCAACGGAGAGAGGGGCGGAGGGAGCGCGGGCGAGGCAGTGGCGGCACGCTTGCAAGTAGCTCCTCGAATCCGCAGCGAGCACATCTTGAGCAACCCTGTCAGAACCTGAACCTAGAAGCTTTGTTTGAAAAGCTGCTCTGCATGATCCCCCAGCCTCGCGTCGTGTAATTCAACCTTCCACGTCTGTTGCAGAGCGGACCCTGGTACAAGTAGGACACAAACCATATGCTCAGTGCAACAGTAGACAAGCGGAGGAAGACACGGGCTGCGCTGCCCCTGGCACGCCGCTCCGCAACCCTCCACTGTGCCAGTCTCAGGCCCAACAGCCCTACAGAGCTTGCCCCAGGCAACCATTGGGCCGCCAAGGGACTGAGCCCCTGCGGCCGCAGCCCAACAGGGCCGGCAGCCCGCCTCGCCGGCTGTTGCGGCGCGGCAGCACCCCGCTCAGCGCGCGGGCTCAGCGCTTTACGCCCCGGCCGCCGCCGCCGCAGCCCAGCAGCGCCAGCAGGCCGCCCGTGTGCTTTGCGCGGGCCGGGTGCGGCGCGTGTCCTTGTGACGACGACGCGGTTCTGCGCCGGCCGTCTTGTGTTTTCATCGTTGTGTGCATGCTGCAGTGCAGACAGGTGTGCAACAGGCAGACAGGACCAAAGCACCCTGTCGGCCACGCTGGAGCCGCCTGAAAACTGCTTATGCACACGCGCCCAATCTGCCAGCGCACTCCTTGCATGCACCCGCTGAGCAGCACGGGGCAGGCATGCAGATGAGCCAAGTCCCTAAAACCCCATGCAATCACACATGAGCTGGCAAAGTTGCGTAGAGGCAAGGAGGCTACCAGAACATGACAGGGGGCGCCGCAAGGCGCAGGCCCCACAGCCGGGCCGGGCAGCGCCCCTCCCTGGCGCATGCACCAGGCGGCCTGAGGCGGGCGCATGCATGACCCAGGCGCGATGGAGGGAGGTAGGGACAGGTAAGAGTGGCGAACACGTTTGCAAGGGACATGAGAGGGCACCGCACCGCGACAGCAGGCGCGGCAGCGCGAACGGCGCGCCCGGGCCGCCGTTGCGCTCCTCGCGCGCGTGCGCCAGGCAGCCGGAGGCGGGCATGCGGATCGGCCGCGCGACGATGGACACGTAGAGCGCGCGCAGGAACTCGGGCGGCAGCGACGCGCCCGCGTTGATGCCGCGGTTGTTGTGCACAAACTCCTCCGCCGTCATCTTGCGCTTGACCTGCGCGCCACGCCACCCCGCGCCGTGCATGAGCCGGCGACCCAGAGCGCCGCCATGCCTGACACCACAGGAGGCACAGCAGCTGCAAACGCCCTCCCAACCTCTTCAGCCACGGAGCGCATGCTCGATACCTGTAAAGCCTTGCCAGCCAGCGCCACAGCCTGTGCTCAGCACGCTAGGACAATGATGAATAGCAGCTGGTCGACCAAAAGATGAAGAACAAAAGAAAGAAAGTAAAAGGAGTAATTTTGGAAAGAAAATGAGAAGAGCGCCTGCTGGGACGCGCGGCGGGAGGCCAGGGCGGCGCGCCGTGGTGTTGTGCTGGTCGGTGTTCAGGATAATGACGGAGAAGGCGAGCACATGCACCGCGTCCGCATTAGCGAAGCCGCCGGGGCTCTGCGCAAAATAGTGCTGGCTCCACGAGTCCATGATGCGGTAGATCTTCTGCGCCTCGCCCGGCAGCCGGAAGGACTCCAGGTACAGCCGGATCGCCTCCTCGAACGGCATGCCTGCGCGGCCGGGCTCTGTTTAGAACAGGGTCAGGGTAGGGTTAGAGCCCGACCCTACCCTATCCAGGTGCAGCCGGATCGCCTCCTCGAACGGCATGCCTGCACGCCCTCAAACGAGGCGCGTGTTGGCAGGTAGCCCAGGCGCTGCTGACCCGGGCCCCAGGCGACAGCAGCCCAGCAGGGCGCCCGCGGGCCTGCCGCGCACCCCGGAAGTCGAACGAGCGCGTGAAGGCATCCAGCACGCGCAGGCAGCGCGGCTCCAGCTCGCCCAGCAAGTCGCCGACCAGCGCGCGTGGCAGGCCCGGCGTGCTGCGCAGGAAGCGCGCGACCGCCGCCTCGTCCGCCGCATGCTGCTCCGGAGCCGCGCCCGCTACGGACGCGCTTCCCGGCGGGGGCGCCCCCGCCGGGCTCGCCGCCCCGCCGCGGGGGGGGCCCGCCGCCGCCGGCGCCGCCCGCGGCCAGCGCCGCGCCGGGCGCGCCGCCCTGCGGCGCGACGTCGCCGGGCCGGCCGGCGGGCGGCCCGCCAGCGGCCGGCGCAGGCGCGGCGCCGGACGCGCGCGGGCTGCCTGCCCGCGCTTCGCCTGCCAGCTGCGCCATCATCTGCGGCGCGCCCGTCGCCTGTCAGCATGTGCAGCCGCCCGGCCACGGCTAGACCCTGTCTCCCCAGACAGGGCAGGACAGCGCTGCAAATGCAGGGCTGGTGCGAGGCAAGGCGTGGGCCGCGCCTGCTTGGCGTCCTGGGGAAAGCCCTGCGCGCGGCCGCGCGCCGGCGAGCCGCCGCGCCGCTCCCCGGCCTCGCGCGCCTGCGTCTCGCTCAGCCGCTCCGCGACCTGGCGCGCCCCAACGCACGGCCTGGGGCGCTGGCCAGACGCGGGGGCGACCGCGAGCCGCGGGCGGCCGCCGCAGCAGCAGGGGCCACGATACACATCCTGACAGCGCCGAGCACCCCCAGCTCGACGGCGCTGTGTGTCCGTACGCCTGCACCACGGCGCCTTGCGCTGTGCACCACTGGCAGGCAAGGTGACCATGGCGCGGTAGCCCTCCAGGCTGTGGCAGACCCTCCAGTTCATGGCAGAAGGCTGTGAGGACTACGGCATCGCAGAGTGGGGTCCACGGCAGGACGGAGCGCCGGGCGCAGTACGGACCAGGTCAGGAGCAGGGGCCCGGACCTCGGCGGCGCGCGCGAGCGCAGCGGGCGACCCGCTCGACATCGGCTGCGGCGCGCCGGAGCTGCGCGGGGTCCGCTCCGGGGTCGGGCGCCCCGCTGCGCCGGCCCCTTGCTCAGCAGACGCTGACCCTCCCCCTGTGCCCGCCCCGCCGCCGCCTGCCGCCCGGTCTGGCGCGACCGCGGCGGGCGCGCCCAGGGTCGGGCGCGCGGGCGCCCCGGCCGCAGGCGAGGGCATCGGCGACGGCGCTGGTGACGTGAGCAGGAACTCGCCGTTCTGCCCCGGCATGCCTGACGCGTGCGGGAGCCAGGGCGTCATATACCCTATACCCTACCTTATCAGCGGACCAGGCGGACCGGCAAGACAGACGTCGCGGCTAGGGGGCGTGCGGCAGCAATCAGCAAGCCACCTGGCGGGCGCCAGCAGGGGTGCCTGGCGCAATCTGACGGTGCCTGCTCAGCGACATGCAGACTCCTCAGCGACCACGGCGGGCGCCCACGGGGCCTACGCTATAACACGCGGCTGCTGCTCTGTGAGCAGCACCAAAGGCCTCTCGAGGTCATTTCGCGTGTGTCCAACAGCACAGGGCCAAATGAGGAGGTGGGCCAGGGTGCGCCGGCACGCACCGGCGAGCTCCACGCGGTGCGACGCGACGCCCTGGCCAGGCCCGGTGCCAGCGGCCGCGGCCGACAGCCAGAACTGCCCCGCGGCGGCCGCCGCCGGCGATCCCGGCCCCGTACCGTACACCGCCTCCGCGCCGGGGTCCCCCACCGTGCCCTCCCGCGCATCGCCCTGGCCGGCGCGGCCGGGCGCGGGCTCGCGCCCGGCGGCGCCCGCGGCCGCCGGCGCGCCGCCGCCCGGCTCGCCGCCGGCGCCGGAAGCGGGCAAGCGCGGCGCCTGGCTCGCAGGCCCGGTGGGTTCTGAAACCCCAGAGAATTCCGCAGCGAGGGCGCCCTCGGGCAGCGGCAGCAGCCCGCTGTCTGAGCGGCGGCCCTTGCGGTACAGCGTGCCGGCCTGGTCGGTCGGCGCGGGCGTCACGCGGTGCAGGCTGGCGGCGCCGGCGGGCGCGCCGCGGTCCGCGCCGCCCGGTTTTGCGCCGGCGTCGGGCGGCGCGCGCGGTGCAGCCTCGTCCTGCGCGGCAGCAGAACGGCCTGGGCATCGGTGGACGGAGCCGTGCGGCGCAGCCTGGCATATCTGGGGCCATCTGGGCCAGCGCACGATTTCATATATAAAGGATGTGTGATTGACCCAGAGCTGTCCGCTCCGCTGCACGCCCAGGTAGAGCTGTCTTTCCAGACCAAGCAGCACAGCCCAAGACGTGCAAAGTAACCCCCTTGGATGGCCCGGGCAGGCAGCCTGACAGGCCGGCTTGCGTCAGTGAAGCACACAGGTGCGCCTGTGAACACGTCTGTGCTTTCCTTTGTAATGTTCGGGCCGCAGCGAGGCTGCGCGCCTCCTCACTGCCGACCTCCGACAGGCTGGGCAGGCTGCCGCGCTGCGAGCGCGCGCTGGGCGTCAGGCTGTCGGGCGGCATGGGCGTCAGGCGCTGCAGCAGCGGCGCCGCCAGGCTGCCTGCAGTCAGCTGCGCGCCCGTCTCCGGCGCGCCCCCCGACGCGACGCCGCCCGGCCCTGGTCCAGCCTCCTCAGCACGCGCGGCGGCCGCCGGCGCGCCGCCCGCTACGGGTCGAGCGTCCTGGCCGATGGCGTCAGGGCCGGCGTCGTCGGCGCCGCCCGCCTCGCTCAGGCTGGGCAGGCCGGCGCCGCGCGGCGCGCGCGTGCTGTGCGCCGGGCTCGCGCCCGGCATTGGCGTCACGCGGCGCAGCAGGCCGGCCTGGCCGGCCGGCAGCACCGCCACGTCGGCGTCCGGCCGGTGGTCCGCCATTGTGCCGGCATCGGGCGGGTGGTCCGCCATCGTCGCCTCGTACTCCGCCTCGGACAGGCTGGGCAGGGAGCTGATGGTGCGCTGCGACGCGCGCGACTCCGCCGGGCTGGCGTCGCCCGGCATCGGCGTCACGCGGCGCAGCCGCGCGGCCGCAGCGCCGGCCGCCGAACCCCCGCTGCCTGGCGCAGGCGGCAGAACAAACGGGCTGGCCGGCGCGCCGGCACCGGCGCCAACGCTGCTGCCGGCACCGCCGACGACCGCCTCAGCGCCCCCGGCCGCGCTGGGCGCTGGGGCGTCCGCCTCCTCCGACTCTGACAGGCTGCCCAGGCTGCTGCCCGTGGTGTTGCGCGTGAGCCGGGGGGGCAGCATGCCCGAGTCGGCCCGCCCCAAGCCCTGCCTGCCCTGCGGCTCCGGGTGCTCCTGCAGCCACGCTGCGGAGCGCGCCGCGGGCGGCGCGCGCCCTTGGCCGTCCCGCTCGGGGTCTGACCCATCTCCCGCGCCTTGCATCGGCAGGCGCTACAGGCTCCCAAGGCGCGGACGAGCGCCGGACCGCACTGGCGCGCGTGCGCCCGCCACCAGGGGCGAGAGAGAGCTGCGTGCGCAGTTGGGGCGCGCAGCGGCGCCTGCCTGCGAGAGCGCCCTTTGCGTCCAAGACCCGCCCCCCGCCCCTCCAGGCGCCGTACCGTCAGCCAGGCGCGCCCCACCTGCCGGGGCGGTTAGGGGCAGTGACCATGTGCCTGGAGAGCCTGGAGTGCGCAAGGGCACTGCATCTACTAGGCGGGTCACACTCGCGGCGCAGAGCGCCGACGGTCCACAGGCGGATGCAGCGAGTGCAGATCGTCAGCCTGAGGTTACAGCACCGCTGGCCCCAGGCGCAACCTGGCCCGCACGCCCAGAGCTGGCCCAGCGCTTTCTGAGAGCAGGGGTAGCTACACCACAGCACGCACGTCGCGCGATGCAGGGCTGCAGGTCAAGGATGTGCCGGGGGCAGGAATCTGCGCGTCCGCGCGGGCGCGCGGCTGCGCGGGGAGCCTTGATCTGGCGCACTGCAGGCTGCCGCGGGTCGCACCAGGAGCGCACCTGCGAGCACAGGGCCTCCGGGAGCAGGCGAACGTCGCAGGCGCTGCTGCTGCGCCCTGGTGTTTGTTCAGCAGGGCCGGGTGCCGGCCTGTGTGCCCGCTACTGCGAAGGCATTGCGAGCTGTCACCGCTGTGCAAGGTCCCGAGGATGCCTGGGGAGATGTTCTGATGTTCTGGCGGGGGTGGGCAACCTTGCCAGGAGTCCTTGGACTACCCTCCCTCCCCCGCTGCAAGAGTGGGCTCAGGCCTCCAACAGGCAGGCCCCTCGCACTAGCCTCGCCGCAAACGTTGCTGAAGCTGCCTCTCGCCCACGCACAAGCCACCGGCGCCAGTGTGTACGCTGGTCAGTGCACCGCGGCAGCGCGCCGCTGGCCTAAACGCTGCTGCGGAGCAAAGCGCCTGCTTACGGAGCGGGCAGCGTGCCCTGGACGCTCGCGCCGCGCCGCCGGGCGATGAGGGCCCGGCGCTGCGCGCGCTGCGGTCGTAGCGCGCCATGAACGACGACGCCTTCTTCAGCAACATCGACTTCGAGGCGCAGGTCGACCAGGTCGTCGCGCGGCACCAGCGCGGCAAGGCGCGCGCCCTCCCGCCGCGCCAGCGTCACATTATTGCTGCCGTGTCTGTGACATTCCCACCCCGCAGCGCAGAACATGCTTTCTCGCCGCGCCGGGGACTTCCCCACACATGGCTGCACGCGTTGTTGCGCAGCGCCCGCTCTGCGCTCTGCGCTGCGCCAGCCAGCCTGCTTTTAGGAGGCTCGGCGGGTGCGTGTGGCATCTTGTGTCATAGCGGCGCCTGCCGAGCGCGGCGCGCGGTCCTCACACCCGGTCGCTGCCGAGCCCCGCTCCCAGCACACCAGCCACACCGCAGGCTCACGTTGGGACTCGAAGCTGACGGGCGCAACGCTCTCGCGCAGGCCCAGCGATGCGCCGTGAGCGGCAGCCCATATGATGCGGCCTTCGTGCCGGGCGCGGGCGCGCTGCCAGCAGCCGCCCCGGCCTTCGGCGCGCCCACGTGGCCGCCCCCGGTGCATGCCCCCGCGGCGCCGTACGGCAGCGCAAGCGCGCTCGCCGACTGGCCCTGGCCTGCGCCGAGCCAGGCGGCCCTCGGCGCAGCGCCCTTCGGCGGCGCGCCCCGCAGCGGCAGCGCCGGGAGCGGCGGCGGCGCGGCGGGCGCGCGCGGCGCGGCACTGGGCGGCCCGGTGCCCGCGTCTGGAGGCAGCGCCAGCGGCAGCGGCGGCGGCGCAGCGGTGCTGGGACCCTACTCCACTGCCGGCCCGCGCCTCTCCGGCGCAGCGGGCGCCGCCCCGCCGCCGGCCAACGGCTCGCTGCGTGCGTCCCCGCCTGCCCCCACGGGCACAGCGCCTCTTTGCATGCATGTCCAGCTCGTGTGGCGCCCAGCATTTCAGCGCCTGCAAGTCGTGCGCCCCAAGGCGCTCCCGGCGCTGCCGCAATGCGCGCGCGCGCCCGCGCCCCGGCCGCTCTCCCTTTATGAGCATTTACTGGTTATTCTCCCTGGTCATTCCCTAGGTTTTCAAGGAGGCGCGCTGTGGACAACATTGGCCGGCCGCGCCCCTGACGCGCGCGCGCCGCGGCGTGCAGTCGCGGCGCAGCTAGCGGCGCCCGCGCCGCTGCCGGCGCCGAGCGCAGATGCGCTGATGCGCCGGCTGCAGGCCGAGCGCGACGGCCTGCAGGCGCGCCTGGATGCGGCCGGCGGGCAGGCGGCGCTGCTGCGCACGCGCGCGGAGCGCGTGGAGAGGGAGAAACGCGAGCTGCAGGCGCGCGCGCGCGCGCGCGCCCTAACCCTATCCCGGATATTATCCCGGCGGCCCGCGCTGCTCAGGCAGCGCGCGCGCGCGGCTCGGGTGACGCGCGTGCACGTCGGCCTGTCAACGCCAGTGTGCGAGCACGCTTTGCTGGGAATTCACCAACAGCATTGTACGATGCGGCCTGGCGTCCAGCGCTCCTCGTGTCCCTGCTGACGCGGAGCGCGTGCCGGCGCGGCAGGCGCGGCTGGACGCGGCGGCGACCAGCGGCGGAAGCGGCGGGGGTGGCGGCGGCGGCGGTGGCGCGGCGGCCGCTGCGGAGCTGAGCCGGCAGCTGGAGGCGCTGCGGCAGCAGCTGAGCTTCCGCGAGCAGGAGGTGCGCCGCTGAGGAGGGTATATGGAGGATATAGGGTTAGTTTGGAGGCACAGCCCCTGTTTAACTGGTTGAGCGCCGAGCGGGAGGTAGGCCATCAGGGAGGCGCCGCTGCGGTCGCCCCTGTCTGTCTGGCTGAGCGCGGCTCGCGTGCTCCACGGGCAGCCTGGCGGGCGCAGCGTTGACTGCCGCCCCAGCTGGCGCTGGAAGCGTCCCCGCCCGGCAAACCGCTGTGCAAGTGCGCTGCGTCTGATGGCCAGCGAGCCCGATCTGGGCGCACCTCGCGAGCAGGCCAGGCTCCGAGCGTTTTGCTGCTCGCTTTGCCGAGGCCCCGGGCAGCGCTGCCGCAGCGCGGAGCAGCGATGAGCGAGCACCGCTGCGAGCGATGCCGTGCTGCAAGCGGCTGCTGCACGCCCCGCAGGCGGCCGAGGAAGGGCGGCGCTCGGCGGACCGCGACGCGCGCCTGGCGCGCGCGGAGGCCGCGGCGGCGGCCACGGCGGCCGAGCGCGAGCACGCCGCCGCGCTGCATGTGCAGCTGGAGGCCGAGCTGGCCGTCGCGCACCAGGAGCGGTGCGCGCGCCTTTTCAGGGTTAGGGTAGGGTTAGTATTAGGGCCTTTGACCGTACAGGCGCACTGGGCCCTGTGCGCCTGCGGGCGAGGTCACCACGCGGCCCGAGCCGCACGGCACTGCCGGGGCCGCCGGTGGTCGGCGGCTCCGCAAGGGCGAGTGACCGGGCCTGCCTGGATTCCGCGGGGCGCGCTGACAGGCGCCGGCCGCGCCAGGCGCGAGCGCGGCGCGGGCGCGACGCCGTTCACGCCGCCGGCCGAGCGGCGCGCCGTGCTTAGCCCCGCCCGGGGGCATCCGCCCGGCAGCGGCGGCCTGCGGCGCCGCGGCGCGCCCTCGCCGCGCGATGCGCAGGCGCTCAAGCGGCCGCTCGCTGTCGCGGCGGGTGTCGGGGCCTCTGGGTTGGGGCCCGAGCCGCGCGGCGCCCCGGACGCCGGCCGGCCGCGCGCAACCGGGCAGCCCCAGCCGCCGCCGCTTCCCGCCGCAGGCGCGGCGGAGGGCGCGCCCGCGACGGTCTGGCGGCGCCTGTGGGAAGGCGCGGGCGACGCACTCGCGGTGCTGCTCGCGCCAGACCCCCCCGCGCGCTCCGTGCCTATTTTGGACGAGGACAGGGGCGGAGCGGGCGCGGCGGGCGCGGCGGAGCGCGGCGGCGCACACGGCGTCCCCGCCCCCGACCCAGCCGCGCCGCACCCGGCGCGGCCGCCGCAGGGGCCGCCGCCGCTGGGCGCGCTGCGGCGGCGCCTGCGCGAGCTCGCTGGCGGCGCGGACGCGTCGCCCGCGCTGTTTGTGGCGGCGGCCGCCTTCCTGCGCCGCGCGGTGGCCGAGCCAGAGGCGGCGCCGCCCGGCGCAGCGGCGGAGCAGGCCGCGGACGCTGCCCGGACCCGTGCACAGCACCCTACCCTAACCCTAGGCGGCCCCCGGGCCGTTGAGGCCGCGCTGGAGCTGCTGCGCGCGCTGCTGCAGCACTGCCCGCGCAGCGCGGCGCTGGCGCTGGCGTCCTGCGGCGCGCTGGGCGACGGGCCGGCGCACGAGGCTCCGTGCCCGGGGGGCAGCCCCGCGGGAGTGGGCGCGGCGCCGTCCGCGACGGGGGCCGGCGGCGGGCGTGAGCACGGGGCGGGCCCGGCCGCGGTGCCGCCTGGCGCCGCTCGGCCGGCCGGACTCTCGTGGCGAGTGACGCTGGTGGGAGCCGGGGGCGGCGCGGTGGCGGCGGCGCCGCGCGCGCTGTCTGTCGCGCTGGACGGCGCGCACGGCAGCCCGAGCGCGGCGCAGGACGGTCATGCTGCAGCGCTCAGCAGGCGCGCCGCTCGCCGTGCCGCCTGCGTAGCGCCCCGCTGCGCCGCGCGGGCAGCCCCCAAGTGAGGGTCTTGCGGTGAAGCTACTGTGCAGGAGCCGCCCGCGTCTTGTGTGTCTGGGCGTTGGCGGTCAGCATGCGCTGTCGCTGCTGCTGCTTTCTGCATGCGCGTCCTGTGGCCGGGCACGAGCACGGTGTGGCAGCATGCATGCACTGCCGCGGGCGCCCGCCCAACACGAGATGGGCCTGTGGCGCGCCGTGCATGTGTATGTGCATGTGCCGCCCCCTTCCTGCCCCCGGCGTGTCCCGCGCATCAATCCTCCATAAGATAGGGTAGGGTGAGTGCTGTGCTTTGCATGCCCTGCGCAGGGCGCTGGCCTGGGACGACAGGGGGCCCGCGGCGCCCGCGCGCGGCGCGGGCGTCCTGCGCCTGCTCCTCGTGCTGCTGCTGGCGTCCCCCGGCGCCCCGGGCGGCGGCGGCGCCGACGCCGGCGTGACGGCGGCGGCGCTGTCTGCGGCGACCGCACTTGTTGGCGCGGCGCCTGCGGACGGCGGGCGCGCGGCCATGGCCCCGGTGCTGACCTCTGGTGCGCCCGAGCGGGGTGTGGCTGTCATGGGTTGGCTTTTAGGTGTAGGATATTTAGGTATAGGGTATAGAGCGCAAAGCCCACTGCTCGCGATGAGTTTGTCGAGTCGGGCGCGTGCCTGTCCCGACGGCCGTCGCAGCGAGGGCGGCTCGGGCGTGCGCGGGCGCGCAGGCGCGCTGGCGCGCACGGCGGGCGGCCACCCGGCGCTCTTCCTGCGCGCGCTGCACCTGCTGCTGCAGGATGCGCGCGTGTGCGCGCTGGTCGAGGCCGCGCTGCGCGGCCACGGGGCGGCCCGCTGGGGCGATCCTGCGCCGCCGCCCGCCGCGGGCGGCGCTGACGCGGGCGGCCCGGCCGCCGGTTCGGTTGCGGGGGGATTGCATGCCAGGGCGTCCGGGGAGGCGGCGGGCGTGGCGGGGGCGGCCGCGGGGGAGGGCGCCGGGCCCATGGAGGGCGTGGAGGGGCCCGCGGGGGCGCAGCGGCGCACGGCGGCGGCACCAGGCGCGGGCGCCGCAGGCGGCGGCGGCGAGCCGAGGTGCGGCGAGGCGACGCCAATTGCTTACTGCCGCTGTGGTGGCGTGCTGCCTATAGCACGCGCTGTGACTCGAGGCGTCGAGGCACAGGGGTTGCGCCGGGCGAGCACGCGAGCCTGCCGCCTTGCCGCCTGCCACCCGCCTGCCACCCGCCTGCCATCCGCCTGGCTGCTCTGCAGTGGTGTGCAACAGCGAGCGAGCGCCCCTTGCCTACCCAACCACATCCATGGCCACGGGCGCAGGTGGCAGGGCGCCTGGCAGCTGCTCGCCGCGCTGCTCGCCTGCCTCGCGCCCCCGGCGCCTGACCCTGCTGCTTCAGGGCCAGCCGCCCCGCTGCCTGCACCGGACGCGGCCCCCGGCGCCTCGCCGGGCGGCGCGCCGCGCGCGGGCGATGCCCAGCAGAATCGCGATGACCAAGATCGGGATACTGCTGGGTACTGCCTGCGCGGCGCGCACCCTGCTGGGGCGCTGCCGGCCGCGTGGGGCCCCTACGAGGTGCGCGCGCTTCCTGCCCCGCCGTCCTGCGCACGCTTCAACTCAATGGCATGTTAAAAAAATAAACAGCCTGAATCAGCTCCCGACTGACCACCAACCCTAAACAGCACAGCAGCAGGCCCTGGCACCAAGCGCGCCGCGCAGCGCCCGCCTGACCGCGCCAAGCATGGCATGGGGCCATGCTTGGCGCACATTGTGTTTCGTGAAAAAGGTGGCGGCCCGCCAGCTTTGGATGCGGCGGCGGTGCCCGCGCTGCCGCCCGGCGCGTTGACAACAATGTCAGATCCTCCTGCATGACCTGTTTCAGGTTCGCATGGCATTAAGCACTCTTGCAGGTGCTTCATCCGATCCCGCTCGCCCCCGTAGCAAGCAGGCTCGGTCCAACGCAGGTGCCGCGGCGCGCGATGGCGGCGGTGGCGGCGCTGCTGGAGGCGCGGCGCCACGCGGTGCTGCTGGCGCTGCTCAGCGAGGACGCGGGCGCGTGCGTGCCGGCGGCCGCCGGCCCGCCCTCCTCCGCCCCGGCGCCCATCGCGGTCGCGGCCGGCGGCGGCGCGCTGGCGCAGCGGCTGGTGGCGCTGGCGGATGCGGTCACGCGCGGCGACGGGGGTGCGTCAAGCGTCGAGCGGCCTCCTTCACACCCGGCACACATGCGTTAGCAAGGAGAAGCCGCCGGCCGCTCACAGCCTTGTTGATGTCGTGCTTCCTACATGTTTTGGTACTGTCCTTTTGTTTTGGTTCTTTTGGAAGTGCTGATACGTGCTGGATGGGCTCCGCTGCTTTCGTTGTGCCTGTCCCCCGGGCTGGAACGAGCACAGGACGTGTGCCTGCCCCGACGCGGCGCCGCGGTGCGCGGTCGCCGCCGCGGCGCCCGCCCCTGTCCCAACGCCGCGCCCGCCGCGGCGCGTGCAGGCGTGCTGGCGGCGCTGCACGCGCCGGACCTGCCCGACGGCGCCTGCGACGACGGCGCCGCGGCGGCCGCGTGGGCGGAGCGCCTGCAGCTGGCGCAGGAGGCGCTGACGCTGCTGCGCGGCCTGGCGGCCGAGCCCGCCGCCGCGGCGGCCGTGCTGGAGGACCTCACCGCGAGCCCGGCCGCCGCGCGGCTCTGCCTCGTCGCCACCAGTGCGCGGCCGGCCGCCCCGCCGGGCTTGCCTTGCGCATAGAGCCGTACATAGAGTGCGCACACAAGGCGATCCACATCTCACACGTGCTAAGATTGGCAGGCGCGTCGGCCCGCCGCTGGCGCCAAGCACGCTGACGCGCGCCTGTGCGCGAGCTGCGGCGGCCCCGCGCCCGCATAGGAAGGCCAAATCGTCCAGGCATCAGCGGTCGCCACAGGGCACCCGACGCCCGCTGTGTGCGCGCAGGCCGGCTGGCGCAGTGGCTGCCGCCGGTGCCGGGCGCGCTGGCGCGCGCGCCGCTGCGCGAGCTGCGGCCCTGGGCGCCCGCGATCGGCAGCAGCTCCTCGGCGCGCAGCCTGAACCCGCGCCCGGGCCGGCGGCCCCCGCAGCGGCCCGGCGCCCCCGCAGGCCCCCCGCCGGCCGGCGCGGAGGCGGGCGCGCCTGCTGCCGGCGCGGCGGCCGGCGACGGCGCGCGCGGCGGCGGGGCTGCAGACCCTGCCGAGGCCCTGCACCTGGCGCCCGACCCGGCGGGCGGCCCGCCCTGCGCCAGCGTCGAGGACGTGGCGTACGTCGCGCGCAGCCTGCGGCGCCGCGTGGTGCAGCGCCTGGACGCCACATCCGCGGCGGAGTGAGCGTGCGGCGGCGTCGGGGATTTGCACCCTGTACCAGAGCTGATAGCGTGGCCTAGATCTGTTGGGCGGCTGGCAGCCTGCAGCGCTGTGTGGTGCAGCGCCTGGAGGCCGCGTCCGCGGTGGCGTAAGCCGGCCCTGTTTAGCGGGGGCAGCGCCGGGGTTTTGTGTACCTGTGTGGACGCTTAGCATTTTGGACCCTGTAGTGCAGCGGCCTGGCAGCCATGTTGCAGAAGCGGGCATGCGGTTGTGCAAGCGCATGGTGCAGTCAATGCACCGGAGTCTGTAGTCTGTGCTGAGTGGGCGACATGCATTCTGTCTCAGGAGCCTTCTGTGGCTGGTGGAGAGCCGGACGCTGAGCAATGTCAGCCCATCATGGCGCCCGCTCTGAGGCGTCACTGTACCGTCCCTCTGCAGTGCGCCGGAGAGCTGTTTGTCAGACGAAGTTCGGTGGCAAGGGGAGCATCCGCCGCGTTGACAATTTCCGCATCTTGCCGAATAGCACAAGCACCAGGCAGCAAGCAAGGGCAACAATGGCAAACAGCGCGCGGGGTGCGCAAGTTGTATACTTCTACGTCGCCAGGCACAGCATGCGACAAGTTGCAGAAGGAGGGACGCCAGGCGCACGGAGGGGCCTGCTCCCCACAGCTGCTTGTCCCACGGACAGCGGCAGCCCTGGGGCGGGTATGTGTGAAACGTGCATGATGGGACCCCACTCAGGCCTGTTCAGTATACAACAAAGCTTGCTCCTAAGCTGGGCCCGGGGGTGCGCTGCTGCCAGCCGCCTGCGGTGGCAAGCGTGCGCATGAACGCCTGTAGGCGCGGGCCTGCCCCGTCCGATGCCCATGCAGCGGCTCCTCAGGGGCTATGCCTCGCCGACCATGGTCCTCACCGGCGACGCGTGGCGCGCCTTGCCTGCCCCGCCCTCCCGCCCTACACCCTAGGTCTTAAGCTGGCCCCACATTCGCTAGCAAGTGCAGACTGAAGACTTGCCACAGACAAGGCGCGAATCACTACTCTGCATTCATTACAGCGCCTCAGGTGCCATTGATCACCCGCACACGCTCCCGCTGGGCGCCGGGCGCCGGGTTCCGGCCGCGCGACTGCGGCACGCTCAGGCGCCTCCTGGTCATCAGGCTGCGCCGCTGCGGCATGCTCAAGCTCCGCCGGTGCGGCGAGGCCGGCGCTGCCGCCGGCGCCGCGCCAGGTGATGCCCCTTTCGCTGCAGCGTCCTGCGCCTGCACGCCGCAGCACACGGTCACATTAGGTCGCAGCTGGGCAGGGCTGAGCGGCGGCACCGCGACCACGCCATGCATGCAGACGTGCAAGGCAGCAGACACGCAGGGCCCCTACAGGCGCGCCCCAGCCACCACCACAGCTCGTCTGAATCGCGCAGGGTGCTTGGGGGCTGCCATGGCAGCGCATGCATGCTAAGGCTTGTTTCATGGGGCGTGTCTACTCGTTGCCAGGGCATCACCCACAACAGCGCAACCTTGGGGACTATCATGGCGGCGCATGCAGCCAAGCCTCTTCGCAGATGCATATAGACTCGCTGCGGGGCGTCACCCGTCATTGCGCGACCTCGGGGACTGTCATGGCAGCGCATGTATGCCAAGTTTCTTTCCTAGGGCAGGCATCCTGACTGGTTGCGTTGCGAGGGCGTCACCCGCCACTGCGCGACCTCGTGCACGATGTACGGCTGCATGAGCAGGATGGAGGTGTCGTTGTAGTCGCCATGCGACACGAGGCCCAGCAGGTCGGCGCGCATGCCGGTCACCTCGCCCGACCCATCGCTGCTGTACCGGAATCGCGTGCTGTTCCACACCGGCGAGCCTGCCGCGCGAGCGAATGAATCTGGAAAATGCAACGACAAGGCCCAGAAAACACCCAAGCGCATCTGTGCCGCAGCATCCCGTTTGCTGGGGCATGAGTCAGCGTGCCAGCTGCGCCACGCTGCGCATGCGTCAGCCCTGACATCTTTGCACCTGAGCACCAAGCTCCAGCGCTGGCACCGACATGCTGCACAGGACCTGCACCTGCCTGCCTGCCTAGAGCGGCAGCAGCGACAAGTTCAACAGGGCACCACACCACACGCGTGCTTGTCATGCACTCAGGAATGCCGCATGGCTGCATGCGCAAAACCAGCCAGCGCATGGGCGCGCGCGGAACACCAGCTCCTGCCCGCACCCGACTGCCCGTAGAACACCCAGCACTCCACGTAGAAGTAGCCGTAATCATAGTCCACGGGGTCGGTGTCAGTGCAGTTCTGCATCCACATCGTGCCGGGCTTGTCGGCCGGGTAACCGGCCGTCTGCACGGTCTGCCCCTGCGCGGCCGCACGCGTGCGAACGGTGAGACGGGTGGCGAGCCCCATGCAGCGTGTGTGCCCAGCAGTCATGCACGCTCTGTCAGTGCGACAGCCCAGGCTGCGCAGAGGCTCAGACGTCCGCACGTCTCGGCAGTGCGAAGCTGCAAGCAGGTGCACGCACTGCGCCCCTGGCGCGAATCAGCAGCGGGCGCCGCTGCAGGGGCCTGACACCCGCGGCGCCGCGCCTGCAGCCAGTCCTGCGAGCTGTCGTTGCGCGTCGCGCGCATGTGGAAGTAGCCGGTGCTGTTGGAGCCGCCCACGTCGCGGTCCAGCGTTATGAGGCCATAGTCGCTGAATTGCGAGCTGGGGTCGTACAGCTCGCTGACGCGCGAGTGCGCGATGCCCGCCCAGCCGTGCGGCTGCTCGTCCAGCGTGCCCAGGCGCGGGTCGTAGCCCGGGACGAACCTGGCGCGCACGGGCATTTTTGTTGGCTGCCCAGCCGGTTTGCGCGACGGCGCAAGCTGAACAGCCCAGCCCAGCCCAGCCCCGTATCGGACAAGGATGCCCTGCCGCAGCTGCAGCCCGTGGCACCTGGCGCATCAGTGCCGCACTCTACTGGCTGGCATTGAAAAAGTGCAGACAAATATGCTTGCGTCACCAACCCCTGTGGTGCAGCGCTTTCTGGCAGGCGCTGCTTCACCGCACAGCGCGCACACTGCACAGCCGCAGAGTGCACGCGGCCTTGCACGTGCCCCTTGGCTGCGCTGCGAGCGCAACATGCGTGACATTGACACCGTTCACGCGCGCTGCCTCCTGGCCTCCTGCCGTGCTGCGCATCCCCACAAAGCCTGCCGGGCTGCGTACACATCCTCCTCCAGCGACGTCGCGTTGATGCAGTGCGCGGCGGTGAGCACGTGCCGCGGGCCTATCAGCGCGCCCGTGCAGCCCGCCAGGAACAGGATGCCCACCGCCGAGAACGGGAACTCCTGCGAACGGCACGCGCCCGGCAGCTTCATCAGCGCGCTTGCACCGTGTACACGCCCCCGCACATGATGCCCTCCTCCCTCTGACGGCACGCACGCGGGGCGTCGCAGCCGCCAGAGCAGCGGCCGCAGCGGCGCGCACAGGCGCAGCGGCGCCCGCGCGGCATTTCTGGCACAGGCAAAGGATCCGGCGCGCCGGCCTGCAGGCTAGCTGGCGTGCAGCGGGCCGCGCTGCGCACATGTATGTTGTGCACCGGCGAGCGCGTGTCGGTGGCGTTCAGGTTGTCCGGGATCGGCAGCCCGGCCTCGTCAATACCCGCCGCGCCGGTCCAGGCCAGCAGCCCTGTCAAGCAAACCGCGACGAGCACGCGGCCTCGCCTGCTTCGCTGCCGTTCGCTTGCGTGCATCGCGCCCTGCGACGGCTTGCTGCGCTCGGCCTCCAGCCTTTCAGAGAGTGGGCTTCCGGCTAAGGGTGTGACAAACCCTGTACGCAGGCTCCCCACTCCCAGAGTCCCGCTTTTGCCAGCAAACCGATAACCATTTTACTGCAGCGCCTTGCGTTCCAAGACAGCCACAGACGCAAACATGGCCACTGAAGAGCAACGCCAGCTGGCATCCCTTGCGCTTGTGCTCATTGCTGCGGTGGGCGTTGTGCTAGCCGCGCTGAGCGGGCGAAGTGTGCAGGGCATGTCGCCGATGGGCGCCGGCCTGAGCGGCCTTGGCAGGAACCGAGGCAGTGTGGGGAGCTATGGCAGCATAGGTTGGTCCTTGACAACCTGCGCTTGTTCTGCAGTCTGCCCTGGGCTGCCTTCAACCAGAGCGCGTTCTGCGTGACACACCGTCTCAGCACCTGTTTTGCACGCAGGTTCGGTTGGGAGCTACTTCAGCATCGGTATGAGCCCATCAGTGCATTTGCCTTGCACAAGAACAAAGTAAGCTGTCAGAGTGCCGGTTGCGGTGCACGCGCAACCACCGCTGGCTGCGCGCGCCAGGCTCCGTGGGCAGCGCTTTCTCGATCGGCAGCGTCGGCTCTGCATTCTCCATCGGAAGCTTCTTTGGCCTGGGCACTGTGGTGGCGGTGCTCAGCGCTCTGAGCTTTGGCGGGTGTGCTGCTCGACCTCACTGCGTGCAGACGAAATGCTCTTGTCCAGACAACAGCACTGACTCTGCTGCGGTCCATAGGAAGGTCCGGCAAGCAGTGACCGCCACTGAACGCGCTCACAGGTGTCTGCAGCTCGGCTACTGCGGCCTGCCCTATGGTCTGGGCCAGGCAAGGGCTGCCGCGCGGCGCAGGAGAATGCGCTGAGTGCGGCTGCTAAGGCACCTGCCTCCAGCGGGGCATGGCTGTTAAGCTTTGCAAGGCTTGGCGTAGGTGTGTTGCGAGGCAGCGCTTTACCATGAGAGCCTGGCCTTGCCCAAGCCTCCGCTCATCATGCCGTAGTGCCTGCAGCAAAGCCTCTAGGCAAGGTCTGTTGACATGCCGGCCTGCAAAGCTTTTGGGAAGATGTGGAGGAGTGCTGTGCTGTCAGTGCTTAGCCTTTTTGCTGGTCCAGGCGACATGCGAGTATGATACAACAAGCAGCTGCTCATCCGACCAGTGCCGCCCTGAGCACACCAGCTACCCTGACATTGCCAAAGCGCACAAAGACGCTGCTGCGTACCTGGGCTCAAGCACCAAGTCCTTCACACAATAACAACTGGCAACACGCACATGTTCTGGCAGCAGCTGCCTCCGCGGCTGCCTCCACGTCTCCGAGAGCGGCGCTGCCGCGCAGCCGCCCCTGGCGCCGCCCCACCCTTCCATGCGGCCTTCTCCCGATCGCTCCCAGTGGGCGTGTTGCAAAGCAATAACCAGACCGTCTCTTCAACACTTCGCACACATGTGTTCCTGCCTGACCTGGCCCAGGTCCAGCTGCATGCGCGATGCATGCAAGGCTGCAGTGCGATGCAAGCAGCACTGATCGACCCGCATGCAGTCAGCCCCCCGTCGCCCAAGCACAGCGGGCGGTGCTTGCAAAACCCACCAGGCAAGCCCGCCGCGCCATGTCTGGCCCCCCCTCAGCGATGCTGGACAACCACCAGCGGGCGGTGCATCGGCTTGAGGACCACCTTGATGCAGTTGTCCTGCGCGCGCGCGCGCAGGTCCGCATGCAGGTACGGCTGCTGGGCCTGTCACAGCGAGCGAGCTCGGCGCGCGCATGCCACCACCCTGCACTGCAGCCGTTGTGCTGCACAGGGTGTGAGCTGTCGACGGCCTCCCGCATTTGGGCTTGCGACGTGGCCAGAGCGGCTCATGCTTGCGGCGCAGGCCTCGCGCATGTGCCACATGAGGCTCGCTCTGCAGCTTGTGCACAGCGGCCCCTAGTCACGAGCTTGTCCTCCCGCACACGCTGGGCATGGGCACGTTTGATGCTCAGTTTGTCCCGGACCCTGTCTAGGGCCAGGACCCTGGGCGCGCCTTCTTCTCGTTGAAGATCGAGTATGCGTGGGCCACGTCCTCGAGCGGCGGCCGGTGGCTGACGACCACGGAGGGGTCCAGCTTCCCCGCCTGCACCAGCTCCAGCCTGTCGCAGCAGCACCACACTCGTGTGATGCAGCGCGACAGGCGCTTTCGTTTCACGCGCGGAGCTCCCGTTTATCTGCCGTGCAGTCAGTGCCAAGAGCGGCAGCGGCAGGGCAAGAGCAGTGTTGTGTCTAACGCGCAGGTAGTCAACAAGGACTTTGCCGTCTTGTTGGAGGGCAACAAGAAGGGGGTGCGCCGCACAGGTGCTTCCAGTAGCGCTGGACGGGCGTCTGCGAGCCGCGCATCTGCTGCCCCTTCTCCATGAAGGCGCCTGCCGCCGCAGGCGCGCACCGCCTGAGCCGCCATGCAGCGGGATACAGGTGAGATGTGCGCACGGAGCATGCTCGCGGCGCATGCTAGCAGCGGAGCGGGCACCGGCCTGCTGCGACGCATCACAATCCGCAAGCCCTCCCTAAGCACAGGGTCAGCATTCTGTGGCGGCCGGCCGACAGCACGCAGCACAGGGCTCTACATACACGTCCGTATGAGCTCTTCTTGTGTGCGCCCATGTACTCAATCCGAGATGTCATGGATTGAGCCGGTGTGGTTGTACTCAAAGCACGTTTGCGAAGGTATGCCTTGTGGACACTTACGCCTGATGCAAAGGATACAAGTTGTAGCAGCAGATTGCGCCGAAGACAGCAGAGTGCGCTTATATCTCGAAATAAGCACATGCGCAGGCTGCTGTGCGCCGCACCGATGTTGAACTTGTTGGTGAACCCAGCGTACACGCCGACAATCGAGATCCGCCCCGCCTGTCGCAAACCCCAGCCCATGTCGCACCGCCTTGTGCGCTGCTGGCCAGCAGCACCATGCGCAGCAAGCAAGGGCTGCAGCTTAAAAGAAGCCCCAGGCCTTTTCTGATGTGACATCGGACGTGCGGCGCACTGGCAGGCGCGCAGCAGCTGCCACTACCAGAGCACACAACATCTGTAAAACGCACAGCAACTTGGTGACGATGTGAGAGGTGCAAGCAGCACGGCAAACACGCTGCAAGCTGTGCTCACGCAAGACACTGTAAAGCACCACTGCTGAAATGCTGAGCTGAGTGCTGATATTTGTGCCAGCGCATGTACAGCGCATCATCATCATCATCACTGCATGCGCAATGGTGCCCTATGCACATGCGCAAGTTGCTGCGTGTACAGGCCATAGGGCGTATGCCCACTTCACGCCCTGTTGCCTGTACATGCAGCAACTCGCGCATGTGCATAGTTCACCATTGCGCATGCAATACATGCGCTTGCACAAATATCCGCATTGATGTATTCTCAGCCTGCTCTGTGCAGTCCAAGTAACATGCGCGCCTCGCACGTGTGACGCGTCTGGCCTCATGCAGCCACCCACCCAGCTCTGTGCGCCCTGCAGGCATGCCTAAAAGGAGCCCGTGCCTTGCGCGTGCAGTAGATGATCTCGTCGAGGACCTCGGAGGGGTCGGTCTCCACGTGCAGCTTCATCTGCAGCCTGTGCGAGAGGCTGTGCGCGTAGTGCTGCCCTGCATGCGCAGAGCGCAGGCTGTCATCCATGCTCAATCTGCAGACCTGAGCCAGATATGTGCTCAGAAAGTCACCTTCTCAGCACTTACAACGCACATACGGTCTTGCAATACAGAGCAGCTTCCTGCATCATGCACATACTAGCAATTGTGCACGCGAGGGTCAGGTAGCCTTGCCACCTGAGTGTGTAAATGCGCCACCTCAAGCCACCAATTCGTAAACTGCTTTCCTGGGACGCTGGTCTGGCAGTCTTGCACCGGCTCCTCTCAGTGCAGTCTTGCAAGGCGGGGCATGCGTCCTCGCTCGCTACGGCAGCAAACCTACATGGCCTGTGGGTAGGGCGCACCGACAGCCTCGATTCCGACATCGGGGCCGTGCGGCACCATCTTGGCCAGCTGCTCCTTCACGCTCACCTGCGCCGCGCTCACACATGGTGTCCAGGTCAGTACCAAACAATCCAAGAGCAGAAGCATGCAGATGGACATTACGTAGCAACTGCTTGAAGGCCAGGGCTAGAGGGTCGTGAAACGGCTCACTGGGCACCTCGTGCACCACCGACACACAGCGTGCCTGCATAACTGCAACGGCAGCGTCCATGCTGCAAGCTGAGCGGACAGGTGTACCAAGATGGCAACAAGCAGGTGCAAAACCTGCAAACGAGGATAATATCTGTGACAACCGCTGGTGCGCGCATGGTGGGATGCTGAGTGAAGCGTGTGTGGCTACCCATCAGACTCCGTACCCGTCACGGGCGCACCTCGCGGAAGTTGATGGTCTCGACGCCCGGGACGACCTTCCGGACGTGCGCCTGCGCGCCGCCGGACACACCCGCTGCCGGCCCCTCCGCCAGCCCCTCGCAGACAGGGAGCACGTGGGGAGCTGGGCGGGGAACAGCGCAGTAGCTGCAGCGACGCTGTGCCTGGGAGGTGCCGTGCCCGCGCGCCGGCGCTGGCTGTCACTGGGTGCGGAATGAGAGGGGCGGGGCACGCATGTGATGTGTGAGGAGGAGGTCCAGGGCGAGCATACGACACTTGAGGATGGGGGCCAGGCCAGGCGTGTGAGCCGGCGCGCGAGGGAGCGGGCGGCTCTGGCATGCGGGGCGCGCGCACGGCCGCACCAGGCGGTAGGCGTGCTCGTCGATGAGGATGACGCGCGCGGCGCCGCGGAACTTGGCGCACTGCGTGGTCAGGATGCCCACCGGGCCTGGCGCGCGCCAGCGACCATGGTCGCGAAGCTGTTGCATGTGCGCTATCCTCCCACATCCTTTATAGAAATAAGGTGGCATGTGCAGCAAAGCCTGACATGCAAGGCGTGGCAGCCTCATGAAAAATTGGCACACAGAAACAGGTGTTTCAGGCGCCTGGCATATCTGTGTTTGCAATCACATCATGACACCAGTGGCAGAAGGAGGTCAGATCCCGCCTACTCCGCCCGCAAACCATTGTGGCTGCAGAGCAAGATTGTGCATAGGGGTTCTCCATACTGTGATTTGCACGCACAGCACTTCATGGCCTGGGTACCAGGAAGGTGCGGTGCTGAGGCGCACCGCAGCCCCAGATGGCCACCACGTCGCCGGGCCCCACATCGCCCATCTCGTTGGCGTTCCTGCCATATACACCATGGTTGGCTACCTGTGCAGCTTTCAATACGTGTGATGCCTGCTCCTGCATTGCCAGCCAGCTGCTCCGCCACAGTCCCTGGTGCGCACGCTGCCACACATGAACACATCAGCCACTGCGCTGTGGCCCCTGAGGCGGCTCATGCGAGCTAAGACTGCCTTGGCGACACGTATGTATTTCCAATGGTAAACTGAGGTCGTTGCTGTGGCTTCATGTCCATAACGTGCATCATCGTATGTGCATGACAGACATGCGCCTGCACAGGCTACGGGCAGCGCACCAGGCGGTGGGCAGGATGTCGGACAGGAAGACGACCTTCTCGTCCGGCAGCTCCAGCGGGCTGGGCAGCTTGAGCAGGTTGACGTCCGCTGCGCGCGCGCCGCCTGGGTCAGGCCAGCGCAGCGCAGCGCCAGCGCAGCGCAGCGCCGTCGGAGGCAGCGCGGCCGCGCCGGCGCAACCGAATGCATTCTCATCGCATGCACAGGCGCCTTGCTGGCAGCACGCGGCCTGCTCGGCCAAGGCTCTGCCAGGCGTAGCAAGGTCGCTCACAGAGGCTGGAGCATGCCTTCATATCGGCGCACGGCATGGTCATGGTTCCGCTGGTATAGCAGAGGCAGGCCGCTAAAAGCACAGCCTCAGGGCCTGGGACGCAACGATATCATGCAAGCTCTAGCCTGACTGACTGCATGTGCTGCAAGGGCCACATATGGAGACAGCACACTTGCATCTGGAGGGCACCTGACTCTCACACCAGCATGCAGGCACTGGGGCATACCGAATGGCACGCGCACGTATTCGGCCTGACCTCCATCATACCCCCCTGTCATCTGGGAGTACCCTGCGCGCATGGCGCGGTGCACGCCAGTTATTCGCCACACAGCTTGCGTTGGTGATGACTTAATGACACGAGCCTCGATCTCATCTGGGACATAGCTTGCGCCTAAGGTGCATGAGCAGAGCTACGAGCACGTGCACGAGTGTAACTTCTTATGCGCATGTGTATGGCCCCCAATGCATTTGACGCACAGCATCTCAACGTCCGGTATGCCCGCCCTCATATTACAGCAGCAGCTTGGGCAGAGCGCACCAAACATGCCGCTGATCTGGTGACCGTACAGCTCCTTCATCTGCACATTCGGATTGGTGGCGTCGCAGCATGAGTAGGCCTCCTGCAGCACCAGAAGCGCAGCACTGTTGCAGCCGCAGGGTTGGACATGACACGCTCGCATTGGATATATGACCTCCAAGCGCCCGCTCTCAAGTAACGGGCTTCACCATGGCAGCGCAGCGCAGTTGCAGCATTTCTGCACTCCCTACCCCTGATCCAAAAGCCATGCAGGGTGTGGGGCTGATGACGCCACAGCTCTTCCTGTGCAAAGGATGCAGCAGCGCTCCCAGTGGCTGCCAAACCCAGATAAAAGATCCAGGCATGTGCCGCATGCCTGCAGGCTGCAATCTCTTGCACAGGTAGCAGCAATATGGTTATATTACGGTAGGGCAGGCCCATGGGCGGCACCTTCTTGCACAGGTAGCAGCGGCCGCAGGCGATGTCGAAGGCGGCCACCACGCGGTCGCCCGGCACGATGTTCTTGACGCCGACGCCCACCTCCATCACCGTCCCCATGAACTGCGCAGATGCCATCATGTATCAGAACTGACAAGTGCATGCAGACACCCACTGAGCTGGCGCAGAGGTGCTCTTGACAGCCTGCATGTACTGTGATTGGCATGCAAGTGCGTGCAGACACACACTGGAGCTGGCGCAGGGATGCTGAAACAGCCTGCATGCTGGAGAGGCCACTGGCCACGGCACAGTCGCAATGCAGAGTTGTCTGCGGCTCTGTCAGAAAACAATGCCGCGAGGCCATCTGGCTGCACGGGGCCAGCAGCAGGCGCGGCAGCGCAGGCAGGGCGCGCACCTCGTGGCCCATGACCTGGCCGGGCTTCATGTTGGGGATGGTTCCGAGGTACAGGTGCAGGTCGCTCCCGCAGATGCCTGCTCGCGCAGCGGGAGCAGGGGTTATCATATTATGCGCCCTGGGAAGCAGAGCGAGCCTGCACAGCAGGTGAGGGCCCTTGTGCATCAGTGAAAAGAGGCTGTCATGCTGATCTGCCATGCCAAGCTGTGATGCCGTGTTCATGATGAACACAGCTGCATGCACCGGGCAACCAACAACTGCAGGCTGCAAGCGAGCTACAGGATCCTCGCTGTGACAGACCAAGCAGCTGCGCCGACTTGGGCCTGTTGACCAAAGGCCAGAGGACCACTCACGGACATGTCTGGAACGCACATGTGCTGCTGACCTTCAGCACGGCGTCCTCCTGGCCCCGAATCATTTAAAGTCACTTCGCAGGGCCGACAACATGCAGGCGATGCACACAGGCCGCAACACGCTACTTTGCTCCAGCAGGCTCAGGGCAGTTAAGAGCTGTCGCAAAAGCAATGGAGTGGTTTGCACAGGCCCCAATGCCTTGAACAATGACAAGAAAGTCTGACGCTTTCCAAGCATGCACCATTATGTCATGCAGTACAGCGCAGCGGGTGCGCACCGGGTCAGTCACCAGGGGAACCGGTCGGTCGACGATCTGCGCACCCAGAGCAAAGCTCTTATCAATGTCAGACCGCTTCACGCTAGAATTATAGTCATGAGGTCTGCTGGTAGGGCACATCAACGGACCGCGATGTGCTGCTTGCCGCGGTACTCGGCGGCCTTCATATGGCGCTTGGCATCGTGCAGGCCGCGCAGTGTCACTGAGGGCAGCATTTCGCGCTCCTTGTCCCGCTGCTCCTCTGCAGGAGTCTTCTCGTGCACTGTCATTGTGGCTTTTCGTAGGTCAGTGCACCAAAAGCTTTTGAGAGAAGAGAGATGAGAGCAGAGCCCAGACAGTTCACACTGGTTGTCAGCCTTCTTTGCTAAGCTAAGGCAGGAGGGGGGGGGGTGCTCCCCCAGTCTGCAACTTGTGCATGATGATCAAAACTCATACGTGCATGTCTGAAAGCACTGAAAGCACTGCTGGTGCGTATTATGCAGCGCACGCTCGTAACATGCTGATGCACATATATGAAAAGTGTGGAGTCGAATTGCCCAGAATATCATTAAGCTGGGCATGACTAGCATGGCTCACATAGGCGCACTGTCACAATTGTGTTCAGCTCGAGCGTGTGCGAAGTCCGTTTGACCAAAGTAATTTACGGAAAGTGACCACAGGTAATAACTTCTTACATCAAGACCTCCTTGCATACACATGCGCTCAAAGCAAACAGTGAACACGCAGCGTCACTCCAGCAGACTATGCAGACAAAATTCCACACAAGTCACGGCATCCGTTCAAAGTCAGACCAGGGCAGTCCCTGCATGCGGGCCTAACCTGCATGGAAGCAGCTACACGGATGAAAGAGGCAAGAATGCTACCAAAGCGCAGCAGCAGCCTACGGTCGTCACCTTGCTCTTCCTCAACACTCTATGGTGAGCACGGCGGCAGCTCAAGCTAGGTGACCAGCCACTAGCACAACAAAATGTAGTTGGTCGCCCTACGCGAAAAATTGCCGCAAGGCGCACACCTAAGTATTGCACAGGAGCAGATGCTGCTTCATAAAATCACGATTAGTGCGCCGCCAGGCCCTTGGCAGCAGGCGTCTGGAGGATCACCTGCAGCGCGAGGCACATTTATAGCGTCAGCCGCATGTCTCATGGGCCCACAACCTGAAAAGCGTGCAGTTCCCCAGCGCACCTTGCAGACCATAGTCTTGCCGTCCTCCTCGTACTTGTTGTCGAAGATCTTGTAGCCGCGTGCTGCCTCGGACAGCGGCAGGTGGTGCGTGATCACCTGCCCAAGCAAGACAGGTGTATGCCTGTAACACATTTATACTTTGAGATCGCGCACAAGCAGGCAATAATCAAGCAGAGGGAAAAAACCCGGTGGTATTGTGCAGCTTACAATGCCCGCACCATGGTCGGGTCAATCTTCTTCTCCTGGATATTGCGGAGGAGCATGTTCCAGTACTTCTGCACAGGAGTCTGGCCAGCGCGCCTGTTGTGCAACAGCCGCCAAGGTCAGAAGAGGCATTCAGGTCAATGCCAACCCCGAAAGTCATACGACCATGCCCACATCCCCACAGCTTCAACATAAAAGACATGAGAATGATCAGGACCTGAGCAGGGTTCCCCCGCAGACATGTAAGCGGGCACATCGACGGGTGCGCACATGCACTGGCCCTTCTCCATGAAGGCGCCTGCGCACTAGCACCGTTGGTTGACACCAGCAGACGGTTTGTCCTTGCAAGCATACATACATAGGTGCATGTGCTGCTTACCAGCAAGCACAACCCGCTCGATGTGCCACCTGCAGGGCTCGCATGCACGAACGCACAACATGTAGTGCAAGGAAGTGGGCGCTCACCAATGTTGAAGCCGTTTGTGAAGCCTGAGTAGACGCCGACGATTGAGATGCGGCCCGCCTGCACACCGTCATCCTCAACCCTCAGTGCATGCACAACGCTCGCATGGTCTGCCAGGCGCCACACCACCAGCGGCGTCTGCTTACGCAGCGCACGCGAGGTAGTAATGAAGCGCGACGTGCGACAACACTGGCTGGCGGGGTTAGGGAGCCGTAGGGTAAGGTGGGGCAGGGCACCTTGCGGCAGCAGTAGATGAGCTCGTTCAGGACCTCGGACGGGTCCGTCTCCAGCTTGAGCGCCATCTGCACCTTGTGCAGCAGCGTGGTGCAGTAGTGAAAGCCTGCGCGCGCGCGCACGCGCTGCGTGACTGTCTGCATGCCGCGCTGCTGATGCTGCCGCTGCCGCTGGTGACAGCCTTTCAGCGGGCAGTGCTGACGCGCCACGGCCAGAGCACATGTAACATACCCCATGGCCCATCTCATGCCAGCTGATGCCGTGCTTGCATATTTGCGACCTTATATACCTTGCCAAGGCTGCACGCACTGCTTGGCATGAGCGGCAAGGCCGCAGGCCGGCTTGCCATGAGACGCTGGCGCCGCAGAAGCCCATCGCATGCTGCGCCATGCCCTGTCACGCTAATGGCTGCATGCGGCGCCGCGACACGCACGTCAAGGGCAGCATGGGGCGCCTAGGCGCGCACCCACAGCCTCGATGCACACGTCCGGACCATGCCCAGTCATGCGCCCCAGCGCATCCGTGGTCTTCTCCTGCTCCGCGCCCCGCCGGGCACAGTCAGCGCAATCGGCAGCCCGACAGGACGAACGCTCCGGTCGCCATGTGCCGCGCGCGCCAGGGCGCCCAGCAACATCTCCGGCTCGCGGCCACACCAGGCACCCAGGCAGTGGCATCATGATACAGACATCAATCACAGCGCCACCAAGAGATAGACACCGCTCCCAGTCTCATGACTTGTAACTGCAATATTGAGCAGGTACCGCTTTTAGGCCATTTGATGCGCGAGGTCTGCCAACCTTGCCAACCAAAAGCAGCGCTTGCACATGCGTTGCATCCCAGCTCAAAACTTGCAATACCCATCAGCGCTGGGACCACACTGGGACAGAGACTGTCATCGCACCCCGCTCGACCATGTTTGAAAGACCGCGACCAGGCATGTTCCGCATCAAGCCAGCGGCACCAACGGCTCGACACCCACGCACCTTCGAGTTGTCGATGACCTCCAGCCCGGGGATCTTGGACTGCGCAAAGCTGAGCCGCTCCGCGACCTTGTCGATGAGGATGACGCGCGCAGCCCCGCGCACCTAAATGGCACAGAAACCTTCAGCAGGAGCAAGCACTAAACTAATGCCATTACTGCTCACATGTATCGTAGCACCCGCTGTAGGGGCTCGCACAGCCAGTCTGAGCAGGATACCAACATGACTACCTGTTGATCTGGTCTTGCTAACTGGCTGAAGCTGCGGGAAATCAGAGGCCCCTTCTGTCATCAGAGTCCTAACAAGCCGTTTCAGACGCACGCACATGGATAGAGATGTGAAAACGCAGGTGTTGTAACTGTCATGTTGATCACCGCTCCTTCATGCAAGAGAGGGTCCAGGACCTCGTAAGAGCGTGGATAGACGGAAGCTGCTGAGTGTGGGCAGCACCTGGGAGAGGTGCGCGGCCAGCATGCCCACGGGGCCCGCGCCCCAGATCGCCACCACATCGCCCTCGCCCACGAAGCCGAGCTCGCACGCGTGCCTGCAGCACCGCCGTAGCACCTCAGAGCTCTGATCTCACTGCCGAGCTGTGAGCATAGACGCGCGCCGCCATGGCCACACCTCTCGATGCACCTGCGAACCTATGGAGAAACACAGTTAATGCAGTTAATGAAAACCCATGCTGAATGCGGTTACAGCCTGCTCTGCACACAGGGTCGCCAGAGGAGGGGCGCGGCCGCAGCACGGCAGGCGTGCGCACCAGGCCATGGGCAGCACGTTAGACAGCAGCACCACCTGCTTCGCACACAGGACCGCCAGGGCAGGGGCACGGCCACGGCACGGCGCAGGCGCTCGCACCAGGCCGTGGGCAGCACGTCGGACAGCAGCACCACCTGGTCGTCGGTCAGGTTGTCCGGCACCTTCAGCAGGTTGACGTCGCCTGCGCCGCCGCAGGGCCATGCGTCACCGCCGCTGCCCCGAACCAGTCTCCACAGCACACACACCAGAACTGCGCGCTGCTGCTCTGGTGCAGCGTTGCGACGAGGGCATCTCGTTGGCGGGGCGCCTCAACCAGAGCTGCACCCTAGGGCGCACCAAAAGGCACGCGCGCATACTCCGCCTGGCCGCCCTCGTAGCCGCCAGTGAGGTCGGTGTAGCCTGCGCACAGACACCTGAACCTCAGCTTGTTAGGGCGTGGGTCGTCGCCACGCAGTGGTCACAGCTCGGCTTGCATTTGCAAACAAGTCCTTGCACAGGGCCGCCGGCAGCAGAACTGCACTGCCCCGCGCGCACCGTGGAAGCCGCCGGTCTTGTGACCGTACAGCAGGCCCTGCACCTCGGAGTTGTTCGTGGTGTCGCACGCCGTGTACGACTCCTGCGGCGGCCACCCACCACTCACCAACCACTTAGACACATAATGAGAGGAAATCAATAACGGCTAGCGTGTGATCGGGTTTCCCATCAGATCCACAAAGGTAGTGTCAGAGCCACACTCCTGCACTTGGCAAAGCTTGCCACAAGCTTGCCACATGCTTGCCACATGCGTTCAAGCCCTCTTCGATCTTGCAGTGCGCGCCTTCTTGCAGAAGAAGCACTGGCCGCACGCAATGTCGAACGAGGAGACCACGCGGTCGCCGACGTTGACACTCTTCACGTTGGGGCCCTTGCTCTCAACGATGCCCATGAACTCGTGGCCCATGGTCATGCCAGAGTGCATGCCTGCGCGGCGCCCCTGTCCTCAGCCTTCCCGCTCCATGTCATAGCCGAGCAGCAGGACACCAGCCCCTAGCTTACGTGCTCACACATCATGGCCATGACATGCCAGAGAGTCCTCCTGCACGCCCCATCAGACGTAGCCCACACAACAGTGGCTTTTAGCGCAGGTGCTCAAGTAACAGCGACCCCGAGAGTAGTTGCGCCGTTGATATTCAGCCTGCTTAGGCCTGAGCGCCGACAGGTGGCTGGGCTAGAGTTGGAAGTGGAGCGCAGGCGCCCGACCAACCCACCTGGCATGGCCCCGGTGTAGATGTGGAGGTCGGAACCGCAGATGCAGGTGGACGTCACCTTGAGCACCACGTCGTCCTGCGCCAGCCTGCCCTTGAGCTGCCCAGGTAGACAGGGGCACAGCATTGCAGGCATACTATGTTGGAGCATATGCTAGATAATAGAATAAGGAGACACTTGAGAGGCCCTACTACACACGCAGCCTGGCCATGCCGTAATCAATGACCATGACGCGCAAATGCTGGGCGCAGAAGCAAATAACGGTGTGCTGCAGCGCGGGAGTGCTCACCGGGTCCGTAACGGCCACTTTGGGACGCTGGTTCACCTGCGCGGGACGGGCAGTGAAATGACTAGCGCGCATACTGTGTATGTGCAGAGGCGGGCTGCACACGCTGGCTCACGCACAGGATGCTGCTGCGGTTGTCACCTTGATGCTCTTGGTGCCGTGCCACTCTGCTCCCATCATCTGAACACTGTCATCGTGCTTCGAAGCAATGGTGACGTGTGGCTGCGACTGCTTGTCTTCCTTGCGATCGTCGCGCGCAGTCGTCATACCAGCGGGGGGCATGCCGGACACCATGATTGCTCTGAGTTTCGCAAAGTGCTGTGCCTTTTGGCCGTCGTCGGGAGCACTGAGCGGGGGGCCCTGGGGCGTTCGAGAACAAAGTTCTATCTGTAATTACGCGGTTCATATATTCTAGGGTGTAGGTGAAGCGCATCGACCACGAGGTGTATTAAGTGTAGGGACAGTTGCGAGCAAGGTTGGGCGTAGTATCCATACTCTCACTACCGTACTGCGTAGCGTTGGGTAGTGCGTTCGGCGCCTTCACCTTGTGTATTAGCACACCCGCCTGGCAAAGCTTGGAGAAGCAACGAGCGTAGCGAGCGCGCGTGGCCGTGGTGCATATGTTGGCTCGTACGCCGGGCCTGGTGAGCAGCTGCGGGCGCCGAGTAAGCGAGGGCGTAACGCACGGAGCAGCGCACCAGCGCAGGAGCGGGTGCGCCGTGAGCTCAGGCACCTGCGCCGTTCCGTGAGGACAGAGATAGAAGAAGAGAAGAACAGCAGCAGCGCAGAAGCGCGCCCCAGCGGGCCAGAGCGCTTGCACGCTTGCGCAGTCACTGGAAGCAGCAGCAAGGAGTAGCAAAGCTCTTACGGAGCAGGAGGAGGTGCACGCACCGCCTGCCCTCGGGGCATGGTCCACGGCTCGCTGGCAGCGCTCGCGGCCGCGGTCGCGCGCGCCGCGCCCCGGCTCCGCCGCGCGCCAATAGCGCTGTCGGACGCGGCCGCGGAGCGCATCCGCGCGCTGCTGGGCCAGCGCAGCAAGGTGCGGCGCCCGCTGCTGCCTGGTAGCGTGGGCAGGGGACGGGCCCTGGTGTCCAGCCTGGGAGTCGGAGCGGCGTAGACAGCGCCAGAGACAAGACGCAGGCTAGTAACGCAGCAGTGTGGTGACTGACCGTGAAGAAATGGGATGTTGCTCTGCTGATATGTACAGTGTCACGCTTCCTGGTGCGCAAGGTAGTGGTGAGCCTCTTGGGCGCGGCAAGAGTAGGCCGCACGCTGCTGGCAAATGCTGGACTGGTGCAGCGCGTGCTGTTAATATGCTCTGGTACTTGTTACACTGCAGTGCGGAGAGTTTATCAGGGCAGGAACGTCGCAGCATCCCTCGTTTCCGCTGGTGCTCCTGTTGCAGGCAGGTGACCAGGGGCTTGGACTGCATGCAGCAAGAGGCGCTTGAAGTTGGCTATGAGGGTGCTCTGGGGCGCCAATTGGATGTAGTCAGCTCCTTCTTGAGGGCGGCACCACTCCAGCCTACTGTGTTACGGCGCCCAGTCGCATTGTGGGAGAGCAAGGAGCGGGTTGCACTTGGTGTCGGTGAATTTGGGCGTGGAAGCGGTATTGTTCACGGAGCATGTGTGGAATGGCGAAGGGCCTGCATACGAGCAGGGCATGGAGTGCTGTGCTGTGCTGTGCAAGAGTGGCTGCCTGTCGCAGGAGTACCTGCGGCTGGGCGTGAAGCGGCGCGGCTGCAACGGCCTGGCCTACACACTCAACTATGCAGGTACGCTCTGCGCTGGCCGGCCGCCCGGCACTGCGAAAAAGTATTTGTGGTACGCTGCGCAATTGCGTCAAGGCTTGTGGGACACTGCGCATGAGCTGCGTTGTAGGCGGCAGCGCTAGGTCCCAGCCAGCGCAGCGCAGCGGCTACTGCGCTGGGCTGCCGTGGCACACTGCGGTCACACTAGCGCTGAAGCGGCTGAGGGCGCGCCGGCGGCGCACAGACGAGCGGCAGAAGTTTGACGAGCTGGTGGAGGACCAGGGCGTGCGGATCCTCATCGAGCCCACAGCCATCATGCACGTCGTCGGCACCAAGATGGACTTCGTGCAGGACCGCTTGAAGTGCGCGCCCCCTGCCGCGTATGTTGTCCCTTGCTTCCGCGTGCATTGTATGCGTATTTTGCATTGTATGTGCGTGTTATCTGGAATGGTAGAGGACTGCTTGCAGTGCGCGCTGCTGCGGCACGCATTATGCGTGACTGGGTAAAGCCGCTCGAAGCGCGTGCCACTGCTGCGTGCATCATGCGCGGGGGCCGTGTGCACTGTCACGCGTCCCGTGCGCCGGCTCGCGCGCTCTGCGCACTGCGCGTGAACAGTCCGGCATCATCTAGCAGTGCATGGCATGAGCGGCGCGCATGTTGATGAGCACAGATTTGGGTGTGTGAGGGGGCGGCTGGCTGCGTGGTGCGATGCTCACGCGCACAATGCTCGCATGTGCTGCAGCGCACAGGCTAGCTCAACAGCGCTGTGCTCGCGCGCACAAAGCTCACACTCGTGCGGCGCGCAGGTCGGAGTTTATATTCATCAACCCCAACTCCAAGGGCAGCTGCGGGTGCGGCGAGTCCTTCACGACCTAGGCGGCCGCGCTCAGCGCGCCGTGGCGCTCGCCCTAGGCGGCCGTGCCGCTTCGCTGGGCAGCACAGCGGCTCGCCGAGGAGTCGGACAGCGCTGCATCCTGGTCTTGGCGTGCATTCAGAGTGCCTGGTGTCGTGGGCGGTGGCTTCAGTTGGCGACTCGTGGTCAGTGATCTGTTGGCATTAGGCCTGATAGTTGAGAGGGTAGCTGCATCGCGCGGGTTGTGGCTGCTGTTGCACGGCCTTGCATGCAGGGAGTGTTCCAAGGTGCTCAGCCTGTTGCATGTCCGTGCTCGCATGCTTGGTCAGTTGCCAAGGGTCCAGTTGTCGCAAGGAACACCGCTAGGCAGTCTTCGCAGAGCGGAATGAGCAGTAATTGCAAGGGTCTGTGCCATGTGCAGGATGCCAATTGCATCTCCCTGTGTAAGACAAATAGCTGCTATACTGCCTCTTGCACTCTGTGTTTTCCCTCCTGATTTCGCTCGTACATGGCGAGTGCATGGCGCTTTTGGCACAAAGCAGACACTAACCGCCCACTGGCCCTGCTGGGCCTGACGCGCTTAATGAGCGCCGCTCATGCGCAGAAGATGCCCTTGACCCAGTTGCCGCTCACGCCGGTGCACGTGTCCAGCGCGGCGCCCACGGTGAAGGCCTCCGGGTTGCCGGCCGCCACCGCGGTCGCAACCCTAGGGTTCCCAGCCACAGCGGGGCCCGCGCTGGCGACCGCCGGCGCCTCCGCGCCGCCCGCGGCGGCGGTGGGTACGCGCGCGCCGGGCGCGACGCATGTGCCGCCGGCGGGCCGGGGCAGCCCGTCGCACGCGATCTGCGACCCCAGTTATGTCAGTGCTTTGCTGATCTAGCTCCGCAAGGTCCTTGCCGCCATGCATGCGGCATCGGCAGGCGGGGCGACTGTCGCGCGCGGTGTGCACAAGGGCAGGTGTGTCAGTGCCTCGACAAAGCAGAGCACCTGCAGAAGGCTCGTGGGGCACGGGGCACTGCGGGACTGCCTGGCAGCTCACAGGGCTGGGGTTCCGCGGTTGGTGTGTAGATGTGTCCAAGCACTTCTTGCCGGTAAGATACTTGCAGTCGTCCAGCGGTAAGAGCAGGCATTTGCATGCCGTGTACGGGCAAGGCGGGCTCCACGGCGTTGACGGGCACGCAGCTTGCCAGAGGCGCAGGCGATGCTGCGCGGACTGCGGCGCCTGCAGGCCCCCGCCGCCAGGCAGGGGCTGGGCGCGGGGCGCCCCTACCGGCCGCCGGCCGCCCCGGCGGAGGCAGGCGCGCTCACCTCCAGGAAGACGGTGATGTTGGAGAGCGCGAGCGGCGCGGTCGCGCCGAGCGCGGGCCAGTCGCCGACAGCATTCACGCCCGCGGTCGCGTTGCCCAGGTACGCGTCCGCCAGGCCGCCCTTGCGCACGGCCGCTGCGGCAGCCGGCGAGCCGGGCGTGATAGGGTTTGCGAGCAGGGTCAGGGTGACGCCCGCATTGGTCTCGTTGTAGACCGGCGCGGACACCGCCATGACATACGCCGAGCGGTTGGCGGTTGGCGCGTCCAGCGGCGCTGCGACGACCACAGCCGGCACGTTGGCAAACCATTTGGTCGTGTTGAACAGGTGCCGGCCCAGGTAGTCACCCGCCTGCGTGCGCGCCACTTGCGCGCTGTCAGGAAAAAAACTGCAAAGCAGCGTTAGGGCGTATTGTCGCCGACGCTGCGCGGTGGTGCCCGCGGCACCCACACGTATACGCGCTGCCCCCTCGCCGCCTCCAACAAATGGCGTGCAACCACAGCGCGCCAACCTGTCACCGGGTCTGTCTGCATCTGGCGCATCAGGAGGTGCGCGTGCGCGTACACCGGGTAGGCTGACTCCCAGTTGCTTTGAGCGCATGCCAAGGCCCTTGCCTCGCAATGTATGAAAGCATAGGGCTGCAGGTCGCATCCAAGCAACACATGAGCAAGCTGCGCAGTGAAATTGCGCGGTACTGCGGTCACCGCCGCGCGCGCACCAGCAGCCGCGGCGAAGCACCGAACACGGCAAAGGGCGTCGCGCGGTGGACAAAATTGAGCTTCAGCGTGGCCCCGTAGCCGCCCGCGGCCGGCGGCGCGCCCAGCGTGCCGTTGGGCGACAGCCACATCAACTGGCGCTCGCACCAAGGCATGGCTATCACTTTGTGCACATGGACCTCGGGGTGCCATCACTGTCTCTTCAGCGGCCAGCCAAGCACTGAGCAGTCATAGCATTGAATGCAGCACACACCGTCACTCAATGCAAGACAAGGGAATAGCATGCACTGTATGTGGAGTCACGCCACAGCGCTCAGGCAGTAGTATTCCTGACACCAGAGCCGGTCAGTGCGCACCTGGTAGAACGGCCCGGCCGAGTCGACCTCTGCAAACGTGGGCGCGGGCGCCGGCGCGGGCGGCTTGGTCGGCGCCGGCCTCGGCGTCGCTGTAGCCGCAGGCGCAGTTGTGGGCGCAGCCGTGTTGCTGACGGCGGCAGTCGCGGCCGGGGTCTGTGTCTGGACGGGCGTGACGACTGCTACGCCGCCCCCGCCACCCGTGGCCGCCGTCGCTGTAGGGGTGGGCGCTGGGGTAATGACCACGGCGGCGACAACAATGGTGGGCGCCGGCGTCGCAGCCGTCGCGGCTGTCACGGCCGTTGCGGCCTCCGGAGCGGGCGTCGCGGCGATGGGGGCGGGCGTCGCGGCGATGGAGACGGGGGTTGCTGCAGGCGTGGCGGGGGGAGGCGTCGGCGCGGGCGTCGCGGGCTTGGTCGCGGCGGGCGTCGGAGCGGGCGTCGCCGCGACGGGCGTCGGCGCGGGCGTCGCGCCGACCGCGCCCGCCCCGGCTGCGCCCGCCGCGGGCACCGGCACGGCGGGCAGCGCGCCGGCGGGCTGCGTGGGGGCAAACCACCAGAGGTTGGGGTCGAATGCGGGCGGCCCCGCGGCCGCGGCGGCCGTGGACGGCGCCGGTGTGTTGATCGGCGCGGGCGCGCCGCTGCTCGGCGGCGTCAGGCCGAACTTGGCGGCAAACCAGCTGGCGTCTAGAGCCGGCGCGGGCGTCTGAGCGCCTGCGAGCACAGGCGCGCCCCATACATTGCGCGAGCTAGGCGTCAAGCGCAAGAACAGCACCTGCTCTGCAGCACATGCTTACTAACCATAGACTGGCAGCCAGGAGCGCTGCGGTGAGGCTTGCGGCAAAGGTTGGGTGCGCGTTGGGTGCGCTATGCGGTTCAGTTGTTCAACCGCCCTTTGGGTCAGCGCACCCACGGACACAGCGTGCAGCGCAAGCCCGTAGGCGAGCACCGCCAGGCAGCACTGCCCAGCTCTCCTCTTGTCCTGGGGCTGCATCGCTAGTTGCAGGTGGGGCTCGGTTGAGTGATCTGCAGCTGCTCGGCAATCAGTCGCGCCAAGCTACTCGGTTCTGTTCACCAACAGCAGTTCTGGTACAAAGCCGAGAATCTCTATGCACGCTCTCAAGCGCAGCAACGTGCAAGGGACCAAGGAACCTTGCAAACGATACTTGAGACGATCAAGTGTGCCTTTAAGCACCGAACGTAGCTGGATGGCTTCTTTGAAGCAGCAGGAAAGGCGGAGGACGTACGCGCGACTCGGGCGTCTCGGACTCCTCCCGGCGAATTCAAGTGTTCAAACCTAACCCTGTGTACTTACAGGGCGAATGCAGCTCTGCGCGATCCTGCAGCAGCATTTGGCTATATTAAAGTCCGGCGTACCAAGTTACGCGGTATCATAGCTAGACGCAGCAACTACCCACCGCTGTAGCACCACTCTTTCATTTGGTGGCGCTACCCATTGCGGCCGGTGCCTTGTTCTTTTGTGCAGCAGGCCTTGCGGCGTTTGCCAAGGTGTGCTGAAGTGACAAGCCGTTTACTGCCCTCTGCGCCTCGTAGAAGAGGCCTGGTGCCACTTGCGGTGTCTGCTACACTGCACAGCGTGTTGCTGGGACGCCTGAGCAGGCAGTGCAAAGAGCAGCCTGGTTGCAGGCGAGTTGCTGTGCTAGGGAAGAGCGCTGCGCACACAGAGCGGCGCACGGGCGTGCGGCGGCGGCCGCGCGATGCGGCCGCCCAGGGGCAGCAAGGCCGCGAGCAAGGGCAAGGCCGGCGGCGGCAGCGCGAAGAAGGCCGCCAAGGGCGGCAAGAAGAAGGATGGCGGCGGCGCTGCGGCGGCTGCGGCGGCGGCCGCGGGGCCCGCCGCAACGGGCCCGGCGGTGTGGCGCCCGGGCCAGGACGGCATCGGCGAGGATGAGGCGCTGCAGTACGACCCGAGCGCGTACGACTGCCTGCACGCGCTCACGCTGGAGTGGCCCTGCCTCAGGCGCGCCGCCCGCCGCTGCACCAGCGCGCGCGGCCGGCTGCACACCCGCTGACCGCCGTTTCGCAACGCGCTCATGCCTTGCACACCTTGCCATGTGTCCTCTACAGTGTCTGCAGCGCTTGCACCCCTTTTGCGGTGAGCAGGCCGGCCAGGCCTGCCATGCGAGGAGCCTGCCACGTGGGGCGACACTGGCACTGGCACCTATGCAGGCCCAGGCTTGCAGCAGGTTTGCCTGGCTCTGCTGCGCTGGGATGCAAGCCCATGCTGCTTGTGCGCGCATGGTCCGTAACGCGGCTGCCCTTAAACCAGGCGACCTGCACGCGGCGCCCGGCGCCCGCCGTGCCGCCCGGCCGGCGCCGCCCTACGCATGCAGCGCAGGCGGCGCGCGCACCAAGGCTTGCTCGGCCGCGCACTTTTTCCACTGCAAGCGCGCTCTGTCATAACCATACCCTAACCCTTTACTGGCGGCGGCGCAGCTTCGACGTGCTGCCGGACGGCCTGGGCGGCCCGCGCAGCGCTTTCCCGCACACGCTGCTGCTGGCGGCGGGCACGCAGGCGGCCACCGCCGGCGGCAACAGCGTCGTGCTGCTCAAGCTGAGCAACCTCACGCAGGGCCGCCACGGCAGCCGGGTGCGCTACCCTCATGCTACGTTCAAAGCTTTGCTAACTTCAAACTGCGCATGCTGCACGGCGTGCGCGGCACGAGTGGCTACGGGATGACATGCCAGGTGGCCGATGAGCGACGCTGCGGTGCAGAGCAGCCAGCCGCGCGCAGGCGCACCTCGACATGAAGGGCCGCACAAGGGCATGACTGACCCTCGCATGGCTAATCTTAGCTAACCCTAGCAGGGCCCCGCCGCAGGCCCCGCGCGAGGACAGCGACGACGACATGAGCAGCACCGATGAGGAGGAGGACGCGCCGCCGGCGCTGCACTCGCGCGCGCTGGCGCACGCCGGCGGCGTCAACCGCCTGCGCGCCATGCCGCAGGCGCCCGGCGTGCTCGCCGCCTGGGCCGACAGCGGCGCCGTGCAGGCGCGCGCGGGCGATGCCGGGCCTTGCTGGGCTGCCAACAGGATGGGGAGGCACGGCCAAAAGGGTGGGAGGGAAGACTCTATTAGCAGGACGTGCCGTGACTGCCTCTGATGCAGGCCTGCGGCATGTGCGGCATGTGCGCTTCATATAATTGCGCTTCATTGTCACTGCAGGAGGAGTGGCTGCCTGCCCGTGCGTCAAAGCCGAACAAGGCTGAGCGCGGCGCGGCGGCGGCGGCGCGCGCAGGTGTTTGACGCGGCGGCGCAGCTGGCGGACCTGGCGGCCGCGCCGGACGCGCGCGCCGCGCGCGGCAAGCCGCTGCAGCAGGCGCCGCGCGGCGCGCACGCGCACGCCGCAGAGGGCTTCGCCCTGGACTGGTCGCGCGTGGCGGCGGGCCGGCTCGCGTCGGGCGACTGCGCGGGCGCCATCCACGTGTGGGAGCCGACTGACAAGGGCGGCTGGCTCGTCGGCGGCGCGCACAGGGTGCGCCCCACGCAGGGGCGGGTCCTGAGCACGGGGGCGGTGACAAGCGCTTGTACCGGCTTGTGTGCGCTGGGAGGTATCTTACTTGAGCGGCGGGCCTCTTTGTTGCCAAGCCAACCAAGCGCGAGCGTGGTGGCTGGCTGGTCAGCAGGGGCATGGGAGTCGCATGGCAGGACAAACAATGCGCGGCCCGTGCGTACGCGGTGTAGGGACGCGCTCCTGCGGGATAAGGTCATCCTCCTGATGGGCAGCGCCCTGGGCTGCAGCGCAGGGCCGCGCGTGGCCGGTGGTAAAGCTGCGGTGCTGAACCCGAGCGGGCGGCCGCGCTTGTGTCCGCCCTTTCTGCACATAATGTCCTGAGTAAGCTGGGACCCTGCGCCGCCGCGCAGGGCCACGAGGGCTCGGTGGAGGACCTGCAGTGGAGCCCGAGCGAGGCGACCGTGTTTGCGTCCGCCTCGGTCGACCGCACCATCCGCGTCTGGGACACGCGCGCGCAGGGGCCGCAGCTCACGGTGCGCTCGCGCGTCGCAGTCTGCGCCCGCTCCCATAGCATTCGCACACACCTGCGCTGTGCTGAGAGCGCGCGCGGTGACGGGGACGCAAGGCGTGTGTATGGAGGACGTCGCGCTCGTGCGGTGCAAGGCCTTGCAAGCGAGCTGCCACCTCTGTGTGTGACGAGGGGGCAACTCAACACAGTGGGTAGTGCGGCAGAAGACGGGAGGCGCCCGAGAGTGGGGACTGGAGGCCGGAACAACGCAGTGAGAGCGAAAGCGGGCTCGATCACACGCGGCAGGTGGCGGCGCACGAGGCCGATGTGAACGTCGTCTCCTGGAACCGGCTGGCCGCGTTCATGCTGGCGAGCGGCGGCGACGACGGCGCGCTGCGCGTGTGGGACCTGCGCAACTTTGCGGCTGGGGAGCACGTCGCCAGCTTCGCCTACCACAGGTCTGGCGCCCGTCCGGCCCACCCGAGCGTGGCGTTCACGGATGGGCACGGAGCAGCGGGCATCAGCATTGCTGAGCATGTGTGCGTGAGGGTTGAGCACGGCGCGAGCCCGGACGTACCTGCCACAGAGCTGTAAGCCTGCTGCGCAGGCCCCGCCTACTGCGCGGGTTCTGCAGAGCTGTGCCCATGGTCAGGTCGCCCGTCCTGCCTTCTGTTGCCCGACAGGCACGCGCTCCTGCGTAACAGCATTGGGCAGGGTACCGCGGTCGTGCGGGCGCAGGTGCCAGATGGCAGCCCGGGGAAACCGGACGGGGCTCTGTTCAGGCCATTGGGGCCGCTGACCGGCCGCCCGTTTTGCGACAGGGGCGCCGTGACCTCGGTGGAGTGGTGCCCCGCGGAGAGCTCGATGCTGGCGACGACGTCCGCCGACGGCTCAGCGGCCGTCTGGGACCTGGCGCTGGAGCGCGACCCCGAGGAGGAGGCGGCGGCGGCGGCCGCAATGAGCGCGGCCGCGCCGGACGACCTGCCGCCGCAGCTGCTGTTCGTGCACGGCGGCCAGGGCGACCTCAAGGAGGCGCACTGGCACCCGCAGGCGCGCGCCCCGCACGCGGCCTTTGTGGGCCGTCTGCCAGCCCCCGCCATGCCGTCGAGCGCTATGTGCGCGACCCTGGTGCGGGCGCTGCTGTTGCGGCCTGTGCTGCATCGTCGTGCCGTGAGCTGTTGCCCAGGAGGTGAGGGGCCACGTGTTCTTGCTCACAGTGCCACCGTGTCGTGGGAGTGTGAGCTGTGTATTGCTGACATGTAAATGCACTTGGCCTGTGGTAAGTTCAGTGCATTTGAAACTTTGCTTACCTGACCTTACCTGACCTGTGAGAACTTTGCAGGCATGCAAAGCCGTTAGACTGCACAGGGAAAAGTGAGCGTGTAACATCAACAGGATGTTTGTTTGGCGCATGCAGATTCCTGGCATGCTGGTGACAACTGCTGCGGATGGCTTCAATGTGTTCAAGCCATCAAATGTACCATGATGGGCCCAATGAAATCGTTTGTGGACAGCCTCGAAGAGTGCATGTGTGTTGTGTCGCGCAAGTGGCGTATGTATGGAGAGCATATTGCATGTTGTTTGTAATATGTTACATTTACTATGTTACATTTACTATATTACAAAGTGCAAGGGTAACCTGTCTGTGTAACTAACTGTGTGCTGAAGCTGAATTTGGTGAGCGTTTTCACCCTGCTACCATTTCCCAGATTTGCATATCTATTCAAAGAGTCACAGCTGACCAGAGCACAATGTATTACAAAAACATGAGCCTTCAACCGCTCACAGACGGGATACCTCTGAAAACATGTGCTTGCTAGGAAAATGCACACTGCTCTGCACTAACACAAAAACGCAAGCGGGTGGCGCAAAAACACACATTGCCAGATAGCTTACTTCCCGCTGGATCATCGCTAGCCAGCGTTCGCGCAACGCATGCAGCCCCATTCACCATTACTGTGGCTCAATGATGTGTATTCACTGCAGTTAAGGTCGCTGCAGCCCGACTGCAGCCTACTACACAACCCCTACAAACCACTTGCGTGTATCATTGCACTGCTGTTAGCACATTGAGTCCACCGGCGTCCACGCATACATGCAAACATCTACGCAGCCGGATTGACGTTCGCCGCGTGCCTACCACAAAACCCCCCACGCCGCTCACGTTTTAAAATTCAACATCATTTCCATTCGTACTCGCCTGTGCATATGCACTGGCAGCGCACACATGCTACAGGATGAAGAGCGCTTTCGCCCAGAAATGCTTTGCCATTCCCCATGGCCCTGTTGAAGTTTGCACACGCTCGCACCAGAACCTCAACACCGCGCTACAGAGCTGCCACTCAGCTCATCCTAAACTGCAGCTAGGGTCAGGAGCGGTACGCTATTGTCAGCCCTCTCAACAACCCCTGTTGGAGTGCACTGCCAACAGCTCGCAGCAACCTTTGCAGCAAAATGCCATCTGCAGGTCCACGCCGTCTGCAGATCCAAAATAAACACGTACTTATACATGGGACACTGCTTATGCCTGCGCCAGGACCTTGGGCGAGGCAGCCTCGATCTTGCCGAGGTTCTTCTCGGCCAGCTTCTTGTTCACGATGTCCAGCGTCCGCTCGTACAGCCGCGTCATGGCCGCCTCGTCACGCACAAGGCCGTTACCGGGCTCGCGCATGCCGGCGTGGTCCAGGTTGATGGCCAGGACCCACAGCCAGGGCGGGCTGAAGTACGAGCCGCCATAGCCTGAGTGCACCCAGCCCATTATTAGCATGTAATTGTTATTAACAAGATCTGAATTTACTTTAAGCCTGTCTTCCACTTGATCAATGTACAAAGACCCATATAAGACAGTACAGCACATAATCAAACACTTCACAACTGCAGCCTGGGCGACGCGCCTGTGACGGCGGGGTCGGACGCCGGGCGCTGCAGGCAGTACGAGGCGATCTCCGCCTTCTGCCCGCCAGTCTTGGCGGCGACATTGATCGCGTTGGCGCTGAACTTGCCGTGGTCCAGCTTGCGCCCGTTCAGCTCCGTGTTGACCAGGCCGGGCTGGGATGCGTAGACGTCCACGTTGGAGCCCTGCGCCGAGAGCACATGCGCTGTCAGCGTCGTGTCCAGCTCTGGCCTAAAGTATCGCGCACATGTTGTGTCGGTTCTGCTCTTTGCTAAGATGTGCAGGCAGACACTCTTACCAGCATTCCACACACCATTGAACTCTTATTCAATAGAACCAACACTGTCCCTCTATGTATGCTAGCACAACGTAATCTCAAACACTAATCCTGAATAATCACCTTCATCAGGTAGCTTTTGCTTGTGTCATTCGCCTGTGTCACAGGCTACCAAAAAACATAGGTTCACGCGGTTTGGTCACAACATGTGTCACCAGCAAGCTGTCTCACAGCACTCAGAATTGAAGCTATACGCAGCTACAACAAAGTAGCATCTGCAGTGTCTTACGCTGGTTGCCACACTGTCTCCTCCCCCACTGCGAGCTTCCGCTGTGCGGGGTCACACCTTGAGGCGCTTATTGAGCTCGCGAACCATCATGATAATCTCAACCTTGGACGTCGCATACTCGAACACACCGCTCTCGCGTGCGTTGTAGCCCTCCAGGTCGCCCCAGTTGACCACGCCGAGCAGCTCAAACAGGGACGCCATGGAGACGATCCTGTGCAACACATGCGCTGCATCACAAACCATGCACGTGCACGTTGTTATGAATGTACTCCCATGTCGGCCCGCAGGCAAATGCACAGTACATTGCGGCCGTCTCAAAGCTTCTTGATCTACTCGCCCTCACATGTGCGACACGTCCAATAAACACTGGACAAGTGAAGAACAATGTCGTTAGCAAGCAATTTGTTGATCATGTTAATCACAAGCCAGCATAATTGGGGTTGCGCACCGCGTGGGCATGCCGCCCTTCTTTGCAGTATCCTTGATGGTGTCCAGCAGCAGGTGCGTGAGCAGGAAGTGGCCAAAGTAGTTGGTGCCCACCGTCGTCTCAAAGCCCTCCTGCGTGCGGTCGTGCGGCACAAGGAACACGCCCGCGTTGTTCACCAGTGTGTGCAGCGGCAGCTTCTTGGCCTTGAACGCGCCGGCAAACTCGGTGATGGACTTGAACGATGTCAGGTCCAGGTGCATCGCCTCCACATTGCCGCTGGGCCGGCCGGCCTGCCACACACAGCAGACACTCAGAACAACCCTGCTCCAAGCAATAACTTCCAAAGTAGTTGCTTCCGTGCTGTGCGCCCCCCGACTTAATAACGGACGACCACGTCACACTGCTTATAAGCTGACAATGTGTGAACTGTCACACTCTGCATATGACTGTCAACGTGTGAAGCGTTAAACAAAGTAGCTGTCAACACGTTCAAACCCAGGCCCCATCTTGTACAATACAATGCGCACTTGCTTACACCACTGCACACGCCTCACACTCTGTTCGCACATCCAGCACTGACAGCGCTGAATAGCACCACACCATGATCTTCTCAGCAGCCGCCTGCGACCTGTCCAAGCTCCTGCTGGCAATGATTACGTGCGCGCCATGCTCCGCCAGCGCCTGCAGTTGAAACACAAGGTCAGCCTTTCAAAGGCAAACAGTTCATCCCCACACACCCATAGAGCTGCAGCAGACACTGGGGCTCGCCTTTGCGCAGTACCACCCCATCCCGCTCGCGGCGCCGGTGACAATGACAGTCTTGCCGCTCTGGTCCGGCATGTCCTTGGTGGTCCAGAAGTGCTTCTTGCGTGGGTCCTCCGTAGTGGTCATCGTGGCAATGGGGGCCACAGTCGAGTGCGCAGGGCCCCTGCTCGCTGCCTGCAAGTGCTGCGGCGCGGCCAACACCCGCGCTGAGGGGCAGATGACTGCCTTGCTGCAAAGACCGGCGTAGCGCTGGCAGACCGGGCGCGTGGACAGCGGGCGCAGGCTCACAAACATGCTTAGTTCCTTGTTAGACACTAAGAGTGTTTGACACAGGTGTTTGTTTTTGCTTCTGAGGTCTCGTGCAGCCTTCGTTGATCAGGGAAACACCGCAGCAAGAGTTGCAGAGGCTGTACAGGCTTGCGTGGAAGAGCGCGCGGCCTGGTGGGTGTTCACAACGGCGTCCGACAATACAAGAGGCAGGGGTAAAGCACTGGGTCGCCAGTAACTCTGGTTTGCATTTTTTACAGAGAGCGGCGATAGCAGGAGCTCACATGCCTATACATGCGCCAGATCCACCGATTGAAAAACAATCCCCCGTATGGTACATTGCGTGCTGTGCTCCAGCACAGCACTGGCATGCTGGGCTCGCCCCATAACAAGTACACACATATACAAAAGCAGAGATGCCCCGTCTGCACGATGCAAAACACGTGCTGTGGCCCACATGTATCAAGGAGTCTTCTCAGCGTACTCAACCATGTGGAGCCTATCTAGGACGTAGGCCAGCAACACCTTAAGCTTTATGCCTCTGCGCGTTAGTGCAGGACTTGCCCTGAATCAAGCTGAGCCCCCCGGCTGGGCATGCACGGAACCACAGCCCAGGCACGCTCAGCGCTGCATTTGATTGCGCCCATTGTCGCTCTCTGACGCTCCGTGCTCCAGGTCGCACAGCCCTGCTACACTTGCCAGGCCTGCACAACCTACATGCAAGAACCTGCCCTCTGATTGTGGGACTCGTGTACTTGTACACTTTTCTGCCTCAAGCGGTCATCTGGGCTCCCCTATCGCACAGAAACTCAAAGCTGCCTGCCTCTTCCAGCAGGCTCACTCCCTCCCCATACCAGCATTTAAGGGTGCTCCTAGGGCGTCGGCCACCCCCCCAACTGGCCATCAGCGTACACTGCCCTGCCATATCTACGCTGCCGCGCACGACGTGTAATGCAGGTACCCCAACATCACCCGGACGGGCGCAGGCCCGTGTCCCCGCGGGGCCAGCCGCATCGCCGCCGCACCAAGCAGCAGCGCGACCGGCGCCGCGCAGCAGCGCGCGCGGCGGCCGGGGCGCGCGGGCCCCTTACTGGTGCCGCGCCACGCGGCCGGCCACGTCACGGCGCACAAACAGCGGCGCGCCCGTGCGCGCGGCCAGGTTGATCGCGTCGGACGGCCGCGCGTCCAGCTCCAGCTCCGCACCGCCGGCGGCCGCCAGGTGCAGGCGCGCGAAGAATGTGTTGCCCTCGAACGCCGCGATCGCGAGCACGCGCACCACCTGCGCGACCGGCGCCCTATCCCTGACCCTACTCACAGGGCGCGCGAAGAACGTGTTGCCCTCGAACGCCGCGATCGCGAGCACGTCCACCACCTGCGCGGCCAGTACCCTGTACCTGACCCTACACTATCACTAAACCTGCCCCCACAGTTGACCGAACACGCCATGCTGCACTGCCGCCGCTTCCTGCCCTCTCCGCGCTGCATGGCGCGCCAGGTGAGCTCGGCGGTTGCCACTTGCTCGCGCAGGTGTGCGCGCTCTAGGCAACCTGGTAGGCGGCTGCTGCACGTGTGGATACGAATGCGTCAACCATGCACTCCTTGCAGGCAGGAACCGCGAGGCGCGTGACCCCGCGGCGCGCCTTGCAGCCGAGAAGATCGATGCAGTTTTTGAAGAGGTCGTGCGTCAGCGGGCGGGCCTGCGCGCGCGGACGCCGTCGTCATGCCTTGGCGCATGCCGGGGCAGCCAATCACAATGACAATGCGGGTCTGTTACTGTAGGCATGCACATGTGTGCACAGACTGCCTCTCCTTAAGTACCCACTGTGTTGTCGATGTCAGAAATGTACAACCGCTTTATTTGGTGGATGGCTTTGCCACGTGCAGGAGGGGCTCAGGGAAAGGGCCGCACCATCTTGGTGTTCTGCAGCTTGTACTCCAACGCGGTGCCCTCGAAATTGCCTGCATGCGAGCCAGTGTGACTCAGACCTCACATACCCTATGCACACCCTGCCGACTTGTCTGCAAGTGGAAACTGATGGGAACGCAAGACACCCCACCAGGACTGGGAGAGGTTCACTGGTCCGATCCCGCCGGGCCTCCGCGCTGCGTACTTGTCATGCACCCATGCATGGAGTGTCACCATTGCGGTAGGCCGCCTGTCGCTTAACAGCCCGCCACAGAGGATCGACCTCAAAACACTGCGCTCCCGGGTGCCGCACCTACATAGACGCGCACGATGGAGCCGCGGCCGTCCTGCAGCTTCAGGCTGATGCTGGCGCCGTCCTTGGTCTTCTCCACTGCGCGAACGTGGGCTGGTTATGACCAAACAATCCATCACTTTCGTAGTATACATAAACACCGCAGACACCTTACCTGCCCACATAACCTCTCAGACTCTCGCACCCCGAGCGCGGCACGGGAGGCGGCTACGCGGCTGCAATCTGTTTTCTCTTCTTTACTCTGACCACAGGTTTGTCTTTACTTCGCAGCTTCTGCTCTATATCTAGAATAGCAGTCGCCCATACGTTTGCTATGTATCCCACCGCACAGGGGAAGCACGCTTACTTCCTACAAACGCCAGCGCAAACGCACCGCTGGCAATCTCCGCCTCGGTGAAGTCGGCCGGGTCGAAGTCGGCACGCGACGCGGCGGGCGGCTGCGCAGTCTCGGCGGGCGGCTCCACCTCCTTGGCCGCCGGCGTCGGCGCGGCGGTGTCCTTGGCCTCAGCTGCGGGCTGCTCCTTGGCAGCTGCGCCGTTTGCCTTGGCGCCTGCGCATCCACAACCGTTACAATACATCCGGCCAGCCTTGCTTCGCGCTGGCACTATATTGGCTGTGCTTGCTATCAAGCAGTGGCAGTCAGCCTGGTGCGCGGGTGGAGTGATGCTGCCTGCGTAGCTATGAAGAGCACAAGAAGCTGCAGCAGCAGTCACTTCCAAGCACCCGCAGCGGGCAGTGTGCTGCTCAGGCGCGGCAACATCACTGCAACGTGCGGTGCGTGATGGCATGCGCACTGCGCCGTGCGCGCGCAAGGGCCGCGGCCGAGTGGTACAGTTCGCCTGGCGGTGTCTTGCCACAGCATGGGGTGAAAGCGCAAGCCGGGCTGACTAGGCGCAGCGCCTGGATAGGGGGCGCTCTACCTTCGGCGGCGCCGTTTGTTGCGACATCTGGCAGCGCCTCGCGCAAGTCGCCAAGGAGGTCCCATCCAGAGTCAATGTCAGAGGCATCCAGCGCGCTCTCCGCTCCGCTCTGGCCCATGCCGGCCTGGCAAAGCACGAGTAAGCCGCAAGCACACACCCGGAAACTTGCCTTGGGAGACACGATCATGCGGTGCTGTGCAAGCACCCCTCACGCGCCAGCGGCCGCAGTCCTACAGCGCCAGGGGAGCTCCCCACTGCCTCAACACATCCGCACCGATGCCTGCATACCACGGCCCAACGCTACCTCCCGAGAGCGCACTGAGGGATAGCACACCTCCTGAGTCGCGCTGTGCACTTGCATGGCCTCACGTGAGCGCGTCGCGCGGCAGGAACGCCACGATGTTGTTCGCCAGCGCTGCGGACACACCCAGGCGCGCCAGATCGGGTCAGAACTTTGTACACAGTGGCGAACGGCTGCAATCCTGGTGCTCGCTCCAGGAAAGTCTGAGCTTAGCTTGCCTTAACCCCTTGCCCCTGGGTAGCTCCTCCAGATGATTTGCCTGAGCGACAGCCACAGGGAGTGCCTGCAGGTGCTTTTGCGAGTAGGTGCCCTGAGTGCATTTGTAGTAGAAGAGCAGCATACCTTGTCTATCTGGTACGCCTTGCATGTGGTGCGGGTGCATGTGGAGCCCCACTGCAGGCTAGTGGGACATGACAGGCGTCAGCACTCTTGGAGCGGGGCAGCTTCATAGCGTGCAGTTTCAAAGCAGTGTCCCGGCGCGGTTGCCGCATGCGTCACAGCAGGGAAGGCGACTGCAAGGCACCTCTGTCACACGCCTCTGTGTGGATTTGCGGGTTACAATGCACTACAGAACGCGACGGAGGCAGTGTGTACGCTGCTTGGCAGGGCCGGCGGCACCGGCGCTCCCGCGCGTGCAGTCACTTGACCTTGGTGAGCACCCCGCAGAGCTGCCACTGCTTTGGTGCTTTGTCTTGAGCTCACCGCAGATCTCAAGACAGTGCCTGAGCGAGTGGCCAAAAGAGTGGGGCAGCTTGCGACACTGGTGGCAGGAGCGCTCACGTTGACAAGCGCAGGAGCTGCGGTGCGGCTGGCTAACGCTGACAACGTCTTTGTAATATGCTTGGGTGCTTCGCTCCAGTTGTTCCTGCTCTGCGGCTTTGTGGGCTGGCTGCTGCACTCTGGACGCATCCCCAACGACACTGCGCCTGTGCTCAGCAAGGTGCAGTCCCCAATTTCCCCTGTTCGGATTTCCCCTGTTCGGGCCAAGAGCACCACACGCAGAAGGTGCCTGACCATGTTCTGGCCTGTCTCCAGTCTGTCAGCGAGAACAAGACCACAGGTAGAGCAGTGCAGCTGGTGCTCGGTGCCGCGCACCTGCAGCTGGCAGACATTCTGACTGTGTGCACGGTGTGACGTTGTTGCCCTTGTCGCTTTGTACTGCCATGTTCCGCGCGCCGAGGGGGCATGGTGTGCATTCCATGCTTGGCTCTGCGTTGGCAGCTGCTGCCTATCGCCAGAGGTCGCGCTGCGCTGCAGGTGGCCTTCAACGCGCTCATCCCGTGCATGCTTTTCACCAAGGTCGGTGCGACGCTGGCTGCGCAGTCTGATGCGGCGCTGCTCGTCATTCCGCTTGTAGCCCTGGCACAGGCGCGCTCCCCGGCAGCCACACAGGTAGCAGGAGGGATGGAACTACCTCTACGCTGCACAACAGGCACATCACTGTATGCTCACCAATGCCCACCAAATCTGCCAGAGTGCAGTGTGGGGGTGCTTGTCCCTCTGCCTTCAGCACATGCAGTGAGGCATTCTGAGCATGGGGAAGCAGCATGACATGCGCGAGTCAGTGTGCACCAGGGAAAGGAGTCTATCACTGGTGGGCAGTTGTATGGCTGTGCAACTTAGCAGCTGTCGTGCTATTGTATGGGCGTAGGCATTGTCCGAACCTGCAGGTGCCTCGGCTGCAGCGGGATTGGGGCACTGCGCAGAGGCGCCCGCATGCGGTGCACTAGGCTGGTACGCAAGCGAGGATGCTGTGTGGTTGATCACAGGCTCTCGTCCCTGTGGCTGCCGCCGGAGGTAAGCTCAGGCGCCGCAGGGGGCTGGGCAGCCGCGCTTGGGTGGGGCGGCGAGCGGCAGGCCAGGCTGGCGCTGTGCGCAAGGGCCAGCATTTCAGGGTTTCAGGTTAGGGTCACACTCCTCGCGGCTGCAGGTGGGCATCGGCGCAATGGCGGGCCGGCTCGCGGCGGAGTGGGTGGGGCGGCGGGCGGAGGGCGGCGCGCCCGGCTGGCATGCGCGCAAGGGCGGCGCGGCCGCCCGCACGATGGCACTGACCACCGCGGCTGCCGCCGGCGTGCCCATGGCCGCGGGCGCGCTGCTCGCGCGGCCGCCGCCAGCGCAGGCGGGTGCGGGTGGCGCCTCCCTAGCGCAGGGAGGGCTGGCAGGCCACGCCAGCGCAGTTCAGCTGCGGGTCTGTTCCCCTCCTGCCGGCGCAGGTAGGTGGGGGCGAGTGCCTGCCTTCACAGGGAGGGCTGACAGTGCGTGCATGTGAGTACATCCTCCACGTATTCAGCAGGTGGTCACCGTTGCTGCATGATCAGCGCTGCCTAGATTGGTATGATAGCCGGCAAGGCCTGATACAGCAGGCGTGGGCTGCGCGGCGGCGCAGGCGCGCGCGAGCTGACCGCGGCCGCGTGCGCTTTCGGCAACTCGCTGACGCTGCCGCTGGTGTTCCTGGCGGCGCTGCTGCCGGCGGGCGCGTTCGACCGCGCGGCCGGCTACACTGCGCTCTTCCTCATGGGCTGGAGCCCGCTGCTGTGGAGCGTCGGCCTGCGGCTGCTGCGCGGCGCGGGCGACCTGGCCGACGAGACGGGTGCGCGGCTGGTGGAGCCAGGGTGTTCGGTAGGGTGTGAGGTAGGGTAAGGCAGCTCAGTCAAGGCCGGGCGGCCGCTGAATTGCGCGGCGCGAGCGCGCGAGCATTGGAGGGGGGTGCCGGGCGCTTCCCTGTGTTGGCTTGGCCCGGAGCGCGCTCCTGGCGCCTGCCTGGCCAGCAGCGCGCTGCGCAATGCAGGCGATGAAGAAACGGGTGCGTTCGCTGCTAGGTTATTTCCCATGGTGACGAGCCGTCGTGAGGTAAAACAGAGGCACATGGCTGTTCCTGAGCCGGCGAGCAGGTTCCATGTGTTCACTTGTCTTCCAAGCTGCAGCAATTCCTCGACAGCCTATCAGAACTGGCGCAGTGCTGCTGCAAGGACTGCCGGCCTCTGCCATACGCCGCATCGTGCTGCGCAGAGATGCAGACGGGCAGGTGTGGGGGTAATGCAGGCCGGCGTATATCCCACATAACTGCTCCGCCGCACGCAGCGGCCGCGCTGTGGCCGTAGCAGACGCGCTCCGCATGTGTCAGCGCCGACCTGTGCCGCGCGCTGCGCTGTGCATCTTGACAGTCGCTGCCTGGCTGCTGAAGCTTCACCAACACTTTGCAGGCGGGGAGCTGACGCGCATCCCCTACGGCGGCAACTTTGCGGCGGGCGGCGGCGGCGGCGGCGAGGCCGCCGCGGACACGCGCCGCGCGCTGGCGACCAACGCGGGCCTGCGCCGCGTGCGCACGCCGCAGCTGCGCGCGCAGCTGGCGGCGGAGGGCGCGCGGCAGGCCTTCGCGCGCGCGCGGGGTGCCGTGGCACGGGTGCGCGACCCTTGCCCAGGCTCCTCCATGTGGCCGCGCTTGCTGTTCTGTTCTTTGTGTAGCTCGGCTGATCGGACTCCTGCCATGCACACGTACTCTGGTGATTGAACACCCCTGCATGTGGTGTTCACATGCGGGCTTTGCATACAATGATGCTGGGCATGCTTGGCGGGCGCGCCGCCATGCCAGGACGTGATGCGGGCCCTGCCTGCGCGCAGGCGCTGAACCCGCCGCTGCTGGGCACGCTAACGGGCGCGGCGGTCGGCCTGTCGCCGGTGGGCAGCCTGCTCTTTGCCCCGGCGAGCGCCGCCGCGGCGGACCGCGCCGCGCGCTTGCCGCTGGAGCTGCTCGTGAGCCTGGGTGCGCAGCGTGGACTCTGATTTTGGCATAGAGTGCGGCTCCCAGGCATGGCGTAAAAGGTGCTCGCTGTGTCTGCTTTATGGGACAAAGCGGCAAATCTGAAGGCATGTGTTTGTGGTCATATAGGTATTCTGCTCGTTCTCTCACGGCGCGCCAGACCTGGTCATTGACTGCACACGCCCTTTTCGGCTTGCGACTTGATGCTGGACGCGGCAGGCGCGCTGCGGGCGGTGGTGCGAGCGGCGGGCGTGCTGGCCGGCGCGACGCTCGCGGTGCAGGCCGTCGTGCTGGGCGCGTCGCTGTTCCAGCGCCGCCGCCGGCCGGAGCCAGCGGGCGGCCCGCGCGGGGGCGCCCGGGCCGAGCCGGCGCCCGGCGACGCGGGCGGGGCCCCGCCCGCCGCGGACGGCAGCGGGTGGGGGCGCCCTGGCCCGGCCCTGACCGGCGCGCCCGCCAGCAGCGTCGTGCCCTACCGCGCCGCGCCGGCGGCCGGGCGGAGGCTGCCGGGGCCGTCGACCTTGCGGCCCGCTTCCTCTGCTGAGGCTGGCAGAGCGTCCTTCTCCGCCAGCGCGGGCGCCGCGGGGCAGGGGCCGCGCGGGCCGGCAGGCCCTGCGGCCGGGCCCGGGCGCGACAGCGACCGCTCGGCACAGCCGCAGGCAGCTGCGTCATCTAGCCGCAGTGCCTCTCTGCCATCTCCTGTCGGCGCGCAAGCAGCCAACTCCGTGGGCTCTGGACTGCGCGGCAGCGGCAGCGGCAGCGGCAGCGGCAGTGGCAGCGGCAGCGGCAGCGGAAGCCCGAGCGGTGCGGCCGCGCCGCCCGCGCGTGGCAGCTCTCCGCGCGGTCAGGGTGCGCGCCGGGTTTGCGCCAAAACTTGGGGCACGTGTGCGCCAGGGAGGTTTGTGTGCGCGCGCGCGAGCAGCGCAGCGTGCAGTTGCACTCGACGGCCCAGCCCGTCCCTGCCGGACCGCTCAATGCTGGCCTGGCATCCGCGCGAGCTGGCGCAGGGCGCCTCCTGCTGGGGAGCCCATGCCCCACAGCCCTGCCCTTCACCCCCCGCCGCACATAACCATGCAACGTGAGGATGTTGCACGGCATGGAGGAGGCTGCAGCTCTAGGAACAGTCGTGTTCAGCCTTCCATGCCGTGTTAACCAAGCGCCCTGATGCATTGGCAGGCGGCGGCGGCGACGCCGCCGCAGCGCGGCCCGGCGAGGGCCTGCTGCGAATGCTGCTGCCAGCCAGCCGGACCGATCGAGACGTGCTCCTGGCCGTTGTGCTGGTGCGGGGCCGACTCTGCTTGCACGCATGCGCACAGCGCTTCTTGAGTGTTGTAGGGACACGGCAACGCCGGCTACGCCATTATTCTCAAGCAGTTGTAGGGATGCAACCTGCGCTGACTGGCTGCCTCTGCTGCTGCCGCCAGCCGTTGTGCCTGCAGGGCAGGGTGCAGCAGATGCGCGGGCGCTTCTCCGCGGCCTGGTCTGCTGGCGCGGTGAGCACAGGGTCATCTGAGCATGCTGCATGCCCTGTTGCACTCATGCATGCAGGCTCTGCCAGGTATGCTGCCCGAGCTCAGAGGGACAGCAGCAGGTGTCACGCAAACTGTGTCCATGTGCAGCCCCGCCAAACCCGGGCAACGAGGCTGCCCGCAGGTGCGCCATGCAGCGCCCTGTGTCGGCTGTCTCACTGTGGGCGGCCACGCTGCGGCAGGTGCGCTCGCTGGTCGTGCCGGCCACGACGGCCGCGCTGGTGGCCGCGCTGCATGCGGCGCGGCTCCTGCCGGCCGATCCCGTCTGCCGCCTCGCGCTGCTCGTGCAGGCGAGCCCATGCCGCTTCCGGCATATGCGCACAGTGCCTCACTGATCATACACAGCTCGTGTGTGAGGGTGTGGGACTTGCATGGCGCTTATCTTTTCGTGCAAGGAGCAGGTGGATGACCATGCTGCAGATGCTGCATGGTCCTGGCGAGATTGGCAGGGGCTACTGCCCTTGCCAGGCGCGGTGCTGCACCAGTCGCTTGGGCTGCCAATGCGTGCTGCAGAGCGCAGGGTCGCCAGACAGGAGCTCAGGCGGCCAAGCCAGACGCCACACTCGAACACGTGAGATGTGGCCTGGTGGCTCTCAACCTGCTGCCAGTCAAGTGCCTGAAGGCGCACCGGTTGCGGCGCGCAGGCAGCCATGCCCTCAGCGCAGAACCTGGTCGTGGTCCTGCAGCTCCGAGCGGCCACGCAGCCGCTGGCGCCGCGCATGGCCGCCCTGCTCCTGCGGCTGTATGCCTTGTCCGTGGTGCCGGTCGGCCTGTGGGTGTCGTTCTTTGTGTCGCGGCTGCGCGTGCCGCTGGCAGCTCTGTAACAGCATCGCGTGTCACTCGTTCATGGTTCGTGACAGTGTTGAAGATCCTGATACAGTGAGACCAAGATCTGGCGCCCCGCTGTTTGCATGCTTGCTCGCCAGGGCAGCAGCCTTGGGACCCTGACCCTTTTGTACCCCGCCGCTGGATCGGCAGCGGAAGTCTGCCCGTCCACTGATGCTCACCATCGCGGCGGCAACTTGTGCCTTGCTTCAGCAGAGTAGCCTGCGTGCCATCACAGCCAGCGGACGCACGCGCCAGGGCGCGCCGGCCATCTTGGGTGTATATTGGTAGATGCCACAGAGCGCGGCCGCACGTGCCGTCTAGCGCCGCGGAGCAGCTTCAGCAGCCGACAGCTTGTGCTGGGGTCGCCCGGGGCAGCGCCTGGAGCGCGGGTCTCTGCCGGCAAGGCGTCTAGTAAAAAAGATTTACACGGCAGGATGCCGAAGAGCTCAGTGTACCGAGGTGCGCGCTGCGCCTTGGCTGCTCAGCAGGCCCGCGGCGTTTGCTGGTGGCAGCCGGCACAGCTGGCCCGCGGGCCAGCCCAGCGCGCGCAGGTCTGCGGGGCCACCTGAGCCTACTCATACCGGCGCCGCGCAGGTTGCACCTTGTTCAAGCCGACCATGAAGTGGAGGGCTCAGGTGAGCGCCATAGCTGGCCCACCCCGGCGGGCCGGGTTGGGTGTGTGTGTGCAAGATGGTCCTGGGCGCCGGCTCGGCCGGCCGGCCGATGGCGGTCCCGACGCCCGCGATGGCTCCGTCCGTGGTCGACAGGAGCTCAGCGGAGCCTGCGTGGGCCTGCGTGCAGATATCCGCCGGGGGCAAGACCACCAGCCTGGGTGACCACGACACGGAGGAGGAGGCTGCCCGCGCGTTCGACCGGGCGGCCATCAACAAGTGCGGCCTGGAGAACGCCAAGACTAACTTCGACATCAACGACTACCTGGACGAGGCGGAGGAGCTGCTGGGTGCGTCCCGGGCACAACCCTGCCATGTTGTTCTAGCATCTTGTTGTTGAGTTTGCCAGAATGTCGACCAGCCGGCCGGCGCTGGGCCGCATCGCGCCGGGGCGCCGTGCCGTCGCAGCCGCAGCGCTGCCGCCGCTCGCCAGGTGCGCGCAGCGCTGAAGCTGCCGGCCGCTGCCTGGGCGCCCCGCGGGGTTTGTGCCGCGGCGCGGTGCAGCGGCGTATAGGCGCAGCTGGCTGGGCATGCTACGGTGCTCTGGCCAGCTTGCGGCGCAGGAGGCAGCATGTTTGTGCGCGCGTGCGGAGATGCGCATGCAGCCCCTTGGGCAGGATGGCAGCCGCTCTGTCATTGCGGCGGACTTTGCGCCAGGTCTGGCAGCCTGTGTTGTGCACAGAACAAGCCTACAGTCTGGGCCCTGGGAAGGATGGGGCAGGAGCGTGCCGAGGGCCGCCACCTTGTTGTAGAGTGTGTGTGTCATTAGAGCTGGGGCTGCCGACTGCCAGCTTGCAGCGTGGCGTGTCATGAAGCAAGCCGTTGCTTGCAGCAGTCGCGGCCGTTCAACGTTGTACGAGCGGGCATCCGGTGAGTGCAACATAGGCCTCCGTGCGCATTGCTGCACCTGGCAGGGAGTTCGCTCTAGGTGTCGCTCGCCTGCACAGGCGGCGCCGCTGGCGGCACCACCTGTCTGCGCAGCAGCACCTTTTACCCCCCCGCGCTGGGGCGAGCCAGCTGGGGAAAAGCTCATCTTGCAAACTAGATGACAAGCCCCGATGCACCTGCGCGTCGGTGGCCGCGCCTGAGCCGCCGCCCGCGCCGCGCGCAGGCATGTCGCAGACGGAGCTGGTGGCGATGCTGCGCAGCCGCGCGCGCAAGAGCGGCACGCAGACGTCCGGCTACCGCGGCGTGTCCATGCTCAAGCAGACCGGCAAGTGGCACGCGCAGATCAATGTCGGCGGCAAGCAGGCGCGCGCGCGCGCCGCTCCGCCCGCGACAGGCTGCCCAACAGGGAATGTGACTCGCGACAGGCTTTGCGCCGCCGCTGGGTGCCGGGAGGAGGTTTGTCTTGTCCACATCTGTATGGTAGGTGGCTCCGTGTATTTCATGCAGAGGTAAGTGTGCCCTCAAACCTGGCATGCGTTGATGATCATCATCATCATCGTTGCACGGGCAGCAGGCGGGCACGGCAGCATGACAACGCCCGCTCCCGCCCCGCGCAGGTGCACCTGGGCTTCTACGAGCGCGAGGAGCAGGCGGCGGCCGCCTACGACCGCGCCGCCATCAACAAGGGCGCCAAGGATGGCGCCAAGATCGTGACCAACTTCGACTTTGACGACTACCTGGCCGAGATCCCGATGCTGTTCCACCTGAGCCAGGACGAGCTCGTCTCCGCGCTCGGCTCTGAGAGGTGCGGCGCGCCCGGCGAGCGCGCGCGCATGCATGCGGTCGTGTGTGGGGCTCCTCTGAAAGCATGCGTGCGTAACAAGCACCTCGCCTATCAGTATCAGCACAGCGGGCACCCCTGCCGATGTGCAGGTACAGCGGTGATATTACCAGTCGCGGCACGCAACCTGCAAGCGGACCGAGCGCCACGCGACGCATGCGGACTGAGCGTCAGACGCGCGGGCCGCGCGCTGAGGGGCGCCGGCGCGCGCGGCGCGCAGCAAGCGCAAGCAGACGATGGAGATGCTGGCGGGCGGGTTCGGCGGGCGCGCGGCCGAGATCTTCGCGTCCGCGCGCACGTCCGACGGCGCCGAGGCGCCCTACATCGCGGCGCTGCGCGCCAAGGCCGAGCGCGCGCAGCCCAAGCCGACCGACAAGAACCCGCTCTACGCGCACCTGGGCGCGCGGCGGTGCGCGCCCGCGCTGCTGACCCTAACCCAGTACCAGTTGCGCTGCGCGAGCGACAGCAGGAGGGGCTGCAGGCGGGCGCCTGACGACGCCTGGGCATGGCGCTTGTACATTGCCGGACCCGCATGCCTGCAGGCGCTGCAGACATGACCCTTTGTCTTGTAGGCAGGCAAAGCCACATCATGCTGGCAAGCGCAGTCACTCGATTGAGGACCAACGTTGGGGCAGAGACCCTGCTCAGGGCTTATGGGGGGCGCGTCGTCGGCCGCGCAGGGACGGCGCGCCGCTGACGCCGGAGGAGCGCGAGGCGGCGGAGCAGCGCCGTGCGCTGGCGCAGGCGGCCGCCGCCGCGCGCGCCAAGGTGCGCCCCTGGGCCTGGAGCAGAGAGGGGCTCCCTCCTTGCATGTGGCAGTACAACCGGATAGGCCACTCCTGGCCTTGCTCCCCAAGGCTTGATATGAAGACCGCGCCGGGCTTGCCTGACAGGCGCCGCACCTCCGCCGTGCCATGAAGCGGAGTGTGGGGCGCCGCGGTCGTGAACCCTAGTCGGGCATGCGCCCCTCGGCACAATCGCCGCTGCAGTAAACGGGCGTGTGGCGCGCGCAGGCGCGCCGCGAGAAGGCTGCGGCGCGCAAGGCGGCCGAGGCGGCGGCGCTGGCCAGCGGCATGCGGTGCGTTCCACGCCCTGACTCTAGTGCTTCGAGGTTTTTTCCCCGCTCTCCGCTCTCACACAGCAGGGTAAGCGCCTGCCTTCTCTGCCGCTGTGCTCTGCCGCGCGCCTATGTGGAGCTCTGATGTCTCGCTTTGGCTGTGCACACCCCGTCAGAAAAGGCCGAACGTGCGGCCCGAGCGCTTGTCTCCTCTGAGCTGCAGACAGCGCCAGAGAATGCGCATGCTGGCTGGGCATGCTCCTGCGTTGCACCTAGCGCGCTGCCTGCCTGGCGTGCAAGCAGAGCGGCGCTGCGCGCAGGCGTGAGGCGTCGCCCGACCCGGGCGCCTGCCGCCTGGGCGGCGCGCACCCGGTGTCGCCGTACATGCGCGCGCGCAAGCCGGAGCGCGCCGCCACCGGCAGCTTCCCGCACCGCGAGCTGTTTGGCGCCAAGGGTGCGCGCCGGCGCCCGCGCCCTCGCGCACATGCGGGACTCTGCTGCCGCGCGGCGCTGAGCAGAGGTCGGTTGAATCGGCCGGTGTCATGATCACCGACGCTGTCTTGAGAAAAGAAGCAGGGGGGGGGGGGGTGTTTTTGTGGTAAACATAAAAATAGGGTTACTGAAAAGGGTTTTGGGTTTTGGGCAGAGGAGGAGGACGACGGCGGCGCGAGCGACGCGACGACCGCCACCGACGTCGCGTCGGCGCCGTCCGGCGAGTCCGACTCGGACGCTGACGCGGCCGACGCGGGCCGCGGCCGCGACGGCTCGCCGGGCGACGCGGAGGCGCGCTACCTGGCGGCCGCGCAGCCGCGCACGCAGCGCCAGCGCGCGCTGGCGGAGGCGCGCGCGGGCGGCGGCCGCGGCGGCGGCGGCCGCGGCGGCGCGCCGCCGCCCGCGCCGCTGACGCCGCTGCAGCCCGTGCGCGGACGGGTGCGCCGCGCTGCGGCCTCGGCCTGCTTGATTCTGCGGGACACGCACATAGTGGAGGTATTGCCTTGATGAAGCGTTATGCATGTGCTGGCTTGTAAGGCAGGCGGGTGGTCGGCATGTTGTTGCAACAGAAACACACCTGCCCATGTCGGCTCACTGGTGAAGACACCATCGCCGTGTGAGGGTGTATCATCGTGAAGCAATGGCACGTTCGCAGGCAGCGGCACCCACTCCGCCAACGCCTGCTGGCATGCTCCTGGGCATCGCCGAGGCGGTCGGCGCGGCGGGCCGCGCGGCGGTGACGGCGGTGACTGCGGCGGTCGGCGGCGGCGGCAACGGCGCCGAGGGCGCGGCGGCGGCCGCGGCGGCGGCGGCCGCAGCAGCGGCGCCCAGGCCCGACGCCGGCGCGTCAGCGGATGCCCCCGCGGCGAGCGCCAGCGAGGCGGCTGCCGGCTCGGACTCCGGCACCGAGGGGGAGGCGCAGGGTGCGCGCCCAACCTTGCAGGGTATGTATTAATCGCGCGGCTGCGACGCGTTGTGCGGTGTGCCGTGCAGCCCCATGCCGCGCGCCCCTTGAAAAGCAGACAGCTTACAAGGAGCCTCAGGCCAAAGCGGGTCTCTTCAGGTCTTGCAACACGAAGCAGGCTCTGCAACATACTTCACATGTTTTGCGATGACTTGCGCGGGGTCGGCTGGCCCCTGTCTGAGCGCTGCGCGCGTCTGCATGATCTGCGCACCGGAGCTGGAAATGCGAGGTCGGGGCCTGACTTGCGCGTGCGTGCGCAGGTATGAAGCGCAGTGCCGCGGCGCTGCTGGCGCCCGGCGCGGAGGGAGGCCGCTCGGCCGCGCTTGGCAGCGCGCTAAACCCCAACCGCCGGAAGAAAGCAAAGCCGATGCGCGCGGGATTGTGAGGGGCCGCACATACGCCGGCGCTCCAGCAGCGTTTGCGCATCATCCCAGGGTCTGACTTGTGGAGCGAGGAGTCGTTTTGGGCATGGCAAGTTGCATGTGCAGCAGGCAGACATGCGCTTGGGAGCGCTGCGCAAGGATTGACGCGTTTGTCAGGAGTGGTGCAGGGTTGCCAAAGACGCGTGGTCTGGTGGGTTGGGACGCATGTGTGACAAAGCGGCCGCTGGGGCTGCAACAAGGCAGCTGCTGCGTCAAAGCAGCTGCACTGCTTGCTGGACGTGGGCAGACCGGCATCATGATGGGCAAGGGGCGTCATGCGCAGCCTGCCAGCGACGCAGCAGGCGCTCAGGGTCTTCACCATGCCTGTGTTGCTCCCACCGGGTTGCAGTGTGCCAGGCCACCTGCGGCGCTGAGGCGCCGGGCTGTCAGGCAGGAGACTGCCTGGGGCACTGCACCTTTTCCCTCATTCCCTCACCGCGCTCTTGCGGACGTGTGGGGCATGCAGCCTGCCCAGTCTCGCCTTTTCGGATTGTCATCATGGGCAGGACTGCGGGTAGCGCATGCGGCGCTTTGTCCCTGGTTTTGCTTGCAGGCGTGTGTGTTGTTTTCTGTTTCCCGCCCTGGAGCCTGGTGGTGGCCTGCGGTCCATCAGGGGCAGCAGGTGTGGCACTGTGAGGCCCACATATAGAGCAGGCAGAGCCCGCAGGTGGTCGAGACTTATGCCTGGTGTTGGCAATCTTTAGCAGCGGGTAATGCTCGCATAGTGCAGGAGCGCCGCGGAGTGAAACAAGTCGGAGCATCATGCCCATCATTGAAGACCAGGGTCTGCATGCAACGATCGATGCCCATTTGAACTTTGACTCATTCTTTGGCGCCACACACCTCCACGTCCGCCATTTAACTCGACGCACTCAAGATGATGTCGGCCTGTGTCTCGTTCTCACCTGCTGTCTCTGCTCGGCCGGCGGCGCGCCCGGCGCGCTGCCCGCGCATGAGCTGCCGCGCCGCACAGATGCCGCGCCCGGTGGAGGCCGCGCAGCCCCTGAAGGCTGGCGCCGCAGCGCTCGCCGCCACGCTGCTGCTGGTGGGGCGGGCTGCGCGCCCTCCACCCGCTGAGTATTGGGACAGATGCTTTCAGGATGGGTTGGCAGTCTAAGTGAGTCGCGCGCTGCAGGCAATGCCGGCCGCTGCCGGCGTGCTGTCGGACATCCTGCCCAACAGCTCGACGAAGGTGGGCGTGGCGGCGGCCATCGCAATATGCCGCTGTTGGCAAAGCGCTCACCTTGACCGTGCTGATCCATGGCCGTGACAGATCGAGGAGGAGATGAAGAACCTCAAGACGGCCGCGGGCGACGTCAGCGAACAGGGGAGGCTCAATGCTACAAAGCCTGGCAGTGACAGCGGCGGCGGCGGGCCCGCCCCGGACATTAAGGTGCGACAGCGCCGTTGGCTCTGTGAGCGACGCGCTGCTGCTGTGCGAGCTCAAGCACTCACATATCTGCTCTGCTCTGTTCTGCGCAGTCTGGCGGCGACGACATTGGCAAGACCGACCCCACAAACCCGAAGGTTGGCGTGCCGCTGACCAGCAGCCAGAGCTAGAGAGAGAGTACAGCAGCTGGTTTTGGAGCCGATGAGGCTCAAGCGTTCAGTATGTCGTGAGCTGTGAGTGCACCACAGCGCGGAGCGCCCATGGACATTGGACTGAGCTGTTTTGTCAGGCTATGCGATGATGGAAGAAACTTGCCAGGCAGGCTCCCAGGCCAGGACGCGGTATCTTTTCGAGTGAAGCTTTGACGGTCAAAGTGTTTGTGGTGTGAGTGCATGCTGATCTGATCTGGTGCGTGTGGAAAATGAGCTTTGGGCGACCAAGGTGTGTGATGCAATTGCGGTTTTGAGGAGTGCTGCAAATCAACATGTGCGGGGACTCTCTACCGCCTCCAATGAGCTCTGTGGGCTGCAAAAGAACATGTCTCGCACATGAGTCTCGCACTCTCTCTACTGCCTTCAGTGATCTCTGTGTGCGCAAGCAGCGCACTAGTGGCAATGATCTGTGGGTAAAAGTTTTAGCTTCTTCTTCACGATCTTGCGTTTCCTTTAAAACTAGCAGGGCCATTTGCGGCCTGCACACTGAGTCACAATCAGACACACACGCACATTGACCGTTCACAGAGCTCTGCAAACATGATGACGATATCTGTTGCCTCCACGCATGCGCCGGTGGCCCGGACAGCTGTGCGCCCGGCACGCTGCGCGCGCGTGGCATGCCACGCCGCGCTCCCGCAGCGCCCTGTGGACATGCAGCCTCTCAAGTCTGGCGCTGCAGGGCTTGCTGCTGCGCTGCTGCTGGTAGGGGGTCTGGACGCTCCTTATCTCTTCGAGTTTTAGGACTGATGCCTCAGTCCCCAAGGTCCAATGTTGCCTCCGCCCTCGCAGGCGATGCCGGCTGCCGCTGGCCCGCTGGACAAGCTCCTGCCCGACAGCGCTCCGATGGTAAGTGTTGCTGACGGATGTGCTCGGCATGCATTGCCAACTGTGTTACGGTCAAGGCTGCGACGCAACGTCGTGCACCGGCGCAACAGACGGAGAACAACTACAAGCTGTTCGAGCGGGACCTGGGCGAGGGCCGGAGGCTGGTGCCTGAGCGTGACCAGGTAAAGGATTCCGCACCTGGTCGGCTGCCCGCGCCCCTGCCCTTCCGGAACGCTGAGCGGGCCACGCCGAACATGAAGGTGCGAAGCTGTGCTAGCTGAAGCTTTAAGTCATACCTACCGCTCTGCCTGCGCACCCACTCATCTTGTTATGTTTGGCGCAGTTCGAGGGTGGTGAGAAGCCGCTGCCGGGCATTGCCAAGTCCAACGCCAAGGACTCAGTCTCGGCGCCGTTGACCGAGAGCAAGGAGTCCGGGAGGATTGACTGAGCGGCTGGTGCCCACTGCCCGTCTGCCGCACCTGAGCCCGAGCTTTGGCACCTCCAGTTTTGAGAAGAGGAGTATGAACAGGGTGCTCTGCCGACTTGTGACGGCTGTGCGCCTGCGTACGCGACGTGTGTCTGTGCGAGTCTGTTCGGCCGTGATGTGTGGACCTATATTCACAAAAAAAAAGCATGTTGGAGACGGAGGCAGTTGCAGTGTGTGGACAGAATAGCACCGTGCTGAGTGCTATACAGAACGTGATCTGTGTGTGCTAGAACCCATGGGTGTACGAACTGGTTGCAAGACAATTGCGAGAGTGCATGCGGTGCAGCACTGTGAAACTTTGCATCCCGCAAGTTGCGCAACGAGAGCTCTGTCTTTCACCAGAACACCCACGTACAGCGCATGACACGGCTTTTGCCGCATTAGGAGCTCATTTGCTGCATTTTCCTATATAGTACAGCGACTGGCACACACAGGATCTGATGGTCGGGTAAGAAAGCCTTTCATGTGAGATACAGTAGCAAAGGACACAAGATGGCCGATGCCTTGCAACACACGCGGTGACCATGATTTTAACATGCCACACAGTCAGCTCATCTCTTGCAAATCTACAAAGTTCCGACCACGCATCCCAGCAGTTCGCCTATCATGATACGCAGTTCACTTCCCCTACGAGGTCCAATCGGCTACGCCCGCACCACAGGCGCAGTCTCATGCGCGCTTCTTCACGCCCTTAACCAGGTTGGCGCACCCGTCGGCGTCGACCACGCCCGGCGGCGCGAGCACGTGGCGCCCGTCCAGGCTGACGCGCACGCCCGCGCGCATCAGCGCCAGGTAGTCCTCCTGGCTCTGCCGCGCGCACGCCCGCCCGCGCGTTTTGAGTCAGCCAGATATTGCTTAGCATGACAGCGTCCGAGGTGGCCTACTGTGTGGTCTATTGTATAACTTCATGCACTCGCAAATTGTCAGCTTCCAAAGGCATGCGCACTGCTGCCTGAGCCGCAGCCTCAGCAGAGCTGCTCCACAGCAGGACGCGCTGCGCAGTGCTGCCCACTGCCAGCTGAAGGCTGTACCTAGTAACCAGCTGTACCTTACCCTACCCTGACCCTATACGCCTCGTGCGGCCTTGCATAAGCACGCACAAATAGTGTCCACCACTGAACCGGTGTGCATGCTGTGCTTTCTGGCGATCATGCCAAATGCCACGGCAACCCATAGCGTACGACGCTGTGCGGAACACACTCTGTGACCAGCTGATGTGCAGGCACTGCCCGCGTCGGGGCCGCCCGCGCACCCATCGCCAGCGGGGACGGCGCCAAGTCGCGCGCACCCTGTCGGCAGCCTGCAGGGGGCGGCATGGAGCCTTGCAGGGGGCACCTGCTCCGCGAGCGGCAGCCCCATGGCCTGGCTGTACAGCCGGCGCACGTTGGCAGCGTACAGCTTCGGGTCGGCGCGCTCCTCCGCCGAGGGCGTGTACGGCGGCAGGATCGCGATGTCCAGCCGCGTCTGGAACTGCGTCACCAGCCGCACCTGGCCGCGCGCGCGGGCGCGCGGTCGGCGGCGCGCACGGCGCGGCGCGGGCCACAGGCTGTGTCACCAGGGCAAGAAGCAGCTGCGTCCAAATCTGCGATGCCAGTGCTGTCACTGCTGTCATGGGCGTGCAGGAGAGCGCTCAGCAGCATGCCTGCGTTGCACTGGGAAGCATGTGCATGGTTCTCGGGAGGCCAGGAGCGCACAAAGTGGAACGGCTCGTTGATGATGGTCCAGGCGGGGTTGTGGCAGCGCTTGCCGTACGCCAGGCAGACCGGGAGCACCGGCACGCCGGGCACAAAGGCGCCCGTGCGAAACTGCAGGATGCAGCGCCCGTCGCCGGTCGTGCCCTCCGGCGCCATGACCAGCATGGGGAAGCGCCTGTCCTTCGCCCTGCAGGTTGTCGCAGGAGGGCTTGGTGCGACTGACACTGGGCAAAGATCTGCGCAGGGCTCGTAGCCCAGTCACCACGCTTGGCCTTGGCACTCTTTGCAGCTGCTCTGCCAGCTCTGGGCAGTCAAGTCAGAGGTAAAAGTGCACAACATGTGTGTGACTGCCGCACCGGGCGGCGATCATTTGGGAGACGCTCTGCGCGCCGCCGGGCGCGCGCGCGTTGCTGCGCTCCTTGTCGATGCTCTCGCGCGACACGTAGATGTTCTGGAAGGCCTTGATGCAGGTGCCTGCGCGCCGCCCCGCAGCCCATCACGCCCCCGGCTCAGACCTGCGCGTCCCAGGCACCCTGGCGGCGGTCGCCCAACGCATCAGTCGTGTCGTGTCAGGCCCTTCACTGCATGCTTGAGGTTGACATGACCCCTGTACTTGTCCTCTCATGGCTGTGTGCGCTGCATACAGAAGGACAGCGTCAGGCCATGGCATGCGGTATAAAGCCCGCGTTTGCGCTTCTACTCGATGCTTGATCTACTCAATGCTCGGAAGCAGGAAAGCGCCGCGCCTAGGAGGGGGATGTCCGCGTTGCTGGCCTTGCTGACGCCCGAGGGTGTGAGCAGCCACATCATCGTGATCGCATCCACGTAGCTCGTGTGGTTGAAGAGGCCCAGCTGCGCGCCGGACCAGCTAGGTTGACATGCTGCTGCATGGCTGGCCGGCTACGAGGCGCCCTGGCTTCTGTCTGGTCCCGAACCTAGGCAAGCGACCAGAAAAGCACACCCTGTACATGCGCACCCCTGCCGGCTATATAATTACTAGCATTGCAATGCCCGCTATGCGCCGCAGCCTGCCCGCTGCTCGTCCGCCGTCGCACATGCCTGTGGTGTCAAGCAAAACAAGCATGCATCAGACACAAAGCCGCACCGCCTAGCCCTGCCAGACTCTGCAACAAGTGCGCGCTGCGAAGCGCATCCGCCCCCACGACGCAGCCCAGAGCTGCACCACTTAGCAGAGCCAGACTCTGCAATGGGTGCGCGCTGCAAAGCGCACCGCTCCCACGGCGCGGCCCTTCTCCACATTCTCCCAGCCCGACACGCGCACGCGGCAGCCGATGGCCAGCAGCACCGCGCCCGTGCACTTGCTGCCCCACACTACGAGCCGCCGGCGCCAGGGAGGAAAGGGTGTGTCAAGCGGCCTGGTCCCCGGGCAGCCGGTCTGCGTGACGGCCGCCTTGCTCTGACTCCAAACGCGACGGGCTGTGCAGGCACCATACTGTGGGAGGCTGCATCAAAGACGGTGAGCGGCAGCAAGATGCAGAGCACCGCAGAGGCACAAAGCACGGCTGACACAGAGATACACACACACGCATACACACGTGCACAGCAGTGCCAGCAGATCACCAGCCATAGGCGGCAGTGAAGCTGAGGCCGGCTACCACTACAAGCAGCAGCAGAGCGATCAGGCACCGAAGGATAGCCACTGGCGCCATGAGGACCGTTTTTGCAGCCTCCCTGCAGTGACGGCCAGTGTCAGTCTATGTCACGAAAGGCTACAAGCTGTGTGCATGTGTGTGGGAATGCATGCAGCCGCAAGCAGTGATAAGCTGAACAGACAGTGAGTGCCGCACCCGGCGGTGAACGGGGTCTGTAGTTCCAAGAACGGCGACTTACTTGTGTCATAGCGCCTCCAACGCTGCTCCCTGCTCTCCTCCTTGCTCAACACTCCGTCTGTGGCTTCCACCATACCGCCTCGCAGGCTTTGCCTGTTTTGTTGGAAAGACTGCTCACCGGACGGGTGCCTGACACGTATGCCTGCGTCAGAGTGCAAAGTGTTGCATGCATGCACTGTGCATTACCGCAACTTCGCACAGGTGGAGAGCCACAAGCAGACCTCACTACTCCTGAGACGTGCAGCAGAGGCTGCGCAGTACGGCCGAGGCAGCCATTGCTAGCATGTTGCCTAGGCCTGGCCCTCTGCGCTAGGGCCTGCAGTCCAGCACAAGCATAGTAGCTGAGTCATATCGCCCGCCTCACAGCTGCACTGCTGTGCATATATGCTGTACTCAACATACGCTGTTCGGGGTCGGTGCGTGGTCGGAGGGACTGCCTGTTTGCGGTTCACAGCTTGTAACACGCGAAGTTGAGAGCGGGGACAGTAGAGAGGCCACCCATGCTGGCAGCTCTGCGCAGTCCGTGTGCCGTTAAAGCGGCAGGAGGACTGGCCAGGTGCCCCTGCAGAGCGCTTGCCTCCTGCTCACACATCTAGTACTATTGTATGCGGGCACAGACGCTCGCAGCTAACCAGAGTGTGGTGCAGGCTGCAGGGCTGCAAAGCGGGCGCTGCCAGTGCGCGCACACGGTGCATGGCAAGCAAGGTCGATGCGCCGCCGCCCCGCGCCGCAGCGCTTGTCATTGGTGCCGAGATACTGAACGGCTCTGTTGTCGACACAAACACGCCGTGGCTGGCGAAGCTGCTGTACAGGTGCAGGCTCACACCGAGCTGAGTTGCATGTCTTGCAAGCACGCCCAGTCTGGTGATGCTCAGCTGCTGGCAGAGTCGCTGTTCTTTGCACGCTGGCAACTCAGCAGCTAAACTTACCCGAACAAGACTGTGCTGTGAGCAAGAGAAAGTTGTTCAGGCCCTGTTTGCATTGACTCTGGGAGCGCTGTCGAGCGTGGCTGGTCCCACACCTGCGCGGCAGCCGCGGCGTGGACCTGGTGCGCGTCGAGGTCATAGGCGACGACACAGAGGACATCGCCGCGACGGCGCTGCGCCTGCGCGGCCTGGTCGGCGACAGCGGCGCCGTGTTCACGAGCGGCGGGATCGGCGCCACGCACGACGACGTGACGTACGAGGCGCTGGCCGCCGCGCACGGTGCGCCGCCGCAGGGTTATAGTAGGTTGGGTCAGGCCACAGCGCGCTGCCTCGAGGCCGAGCAGGCTGCCGTGGTTGGCAGTGTCCCGTGCAGGCATGCAACCTCACGCCGTCGGCAGTCACCGCCGCGCGGTCTGCTCGCGCCCTGCCACGGCTGCGGGGCCTGCCAGCGCACGCAAGCACCGCCTCCTCATCTCAGACCGGGCTTCTAACCCCCAGCACGCATAGAGTAGCCGCGTGTGCAGGCCCGGGTGCGCTGCGCGCGCGAGTCGCGTGCAAGCGCGGGTGCTGAGCGCGCGCACAGGCGTGCCGCTGGAGCTGCACCAGCCGACCGTGGAGCGCATGCGCGCGCACTACGATAAGCGCGGCATGGAGCTGAATGCGGCGCGCCTGCGCATGGCCACGCTGCCGGCCACCGCTGAGGTGGGAGCTCTTCTAGGCGCTCACCGCGCCGTGGTTGTGCCTGAGGCGCTGCTCTCTGGCCGCCCTGCGCTGTGAGACGCGGGCCCCGCTCTGTGTCAGGGACGCATGCCCGCGCTGAGGTCGCGCTGCAGACACTAACAGCCATGCGTGAGGGTGGCCATGCGTTGAACCTAACCTCACCCCAAACCTACCCTGCCCTAGGCATCGCACAGCGCTCAGCCGTGCCGCGCAGGTGCTGGAGGTGCCGGGCACATGGGTGCCGCTGGTGAACCTGCGCGGCATCTACGTGCTGCCCGGCATCCCGCGCCTGTTCCGCTCCATGCTGGAGGCGCACGCGGACCGCTTCGCCCGCGTACTGCCAGGCGGAGCTGCTCACTGACATGGGCGAGGGCGACCTGGCAGGCGGGCCCCGCCGCGGCCCGCGCCCAGCACGTTAAGAGCCGGGCGCTGGAACATGCAGGAGTGGGACTTCATGGCGGTTGCCTTAGGTTTTGGTGCAGTGTCTCGCACAATGGACGTGGACAAACTTGGCATGGCTGGCTATGGCCCCGCCGGTCCACCTGACTTAGCACCTTCCATATGGCATCGGCTGTGCGAACTCTAATGATCCACATCCACCGCCTCCTTGTGACACGGTGTGAGTTGCCAGGGTGTGAGTTGCCTGCTATCACACCTGTGCGACCTGGTGCACCTTGCTGACAACATGCATGGTTTCGCATGCAGACCCGCTGCGAAAGATTGCTCAGGAGCACCCAGCGGTGACCATTGGGAGCTACCCAGCAGATGACGCGCTCCCCGCCGCTGACCGCCCCAGGCATAAGGTGCGCAGCGCGCGAGAATGATATCCAAGCCTGCTGTGTTATCACATGCTGAGGCAAGTGGCGTATTTAATATTGTTACCATGCATGGCTGCTCAATGGCATCGGCGACGTGTTCAAGCTCAGACCCTGCCGAGCGGCTGGTGTTGCTGCAGCGGCAGGCCTGCCACTGAGCCTGTGCTGGCTGACGCGCAGGTGCGCCTGGCATTGACGGGGAGGGACAGCGCTGCGCTCGCGGCCGCGGTGGCCGCAGTGCAGGAGCAGATTCCCACGTTCCAGTAGGAGCCAGTGGTAGGTCCTGCAAGTACTGTGTCCTGGTCTGAGCTCCTGGGTAAATCTAGCGCGTTCTGTGGTCAAGACAGCGCCGCGCTGTGCGTGGCCTGTGCGATGCTGCGCCCCTGTCGAGAAACGCATGTCAAACTTGCCAAGGATACTGTAGCCAGCTGCGTTACTCAAGGTGCAGCGTGCATGCATTCTGTGTGCGCATCTGCGCTTCACATTAAGGCCTGAATGCTTTTCTTGCAAGCACTGCGGGGCACGCCCTTATTATGCAGCGCTCAGCAGATCACCCCCCTCAGGAGTTTTGCATTATGCATACATCGGGCAATCTACGTCTTTGCTAAAGTGCACTTGTGCTTACAATACACACCTACATTGCTTGATAGTATCAAGTAGTTGACACGTACATAGTCATCTGTGACTTGCACACACAACCGAAATGAATATCACTCCGTGAAGCTTTCACACTATTTCCCCAAAATTGACAGTTATGAGGAGCACAGCACACTACCGAGGTCTGGCACACTAACATCACGAAGCATTGACAGTTATGAGGAGCACAGCATACTACCGAGGTCTGGCACACTAACATCACGGAGCATTGCTGCTTCGCAGCCGTGCCCACATCTCCTACACGGCACAGCGTACCCGCCATGCTACAAAAAGCGCCACTGCTGTCACTCTCTCCGTTGTGCATGGCGCGCCCGCCCACCGGCGCGCTCACGCCCTAGAGAGCTGCTGTCGCTGAAGCTGCGGTGCCGCCTGCTTCATCTTCGGCTCGCTCTCGCCGGCCGCGCGCACTCACGCCACCGTCCAGCGCTGCTCCACGGCAGCATCGGTGCGCCGCAGCTCGTACGCGGCGGCGCAGCCGGACTGCCGCAGGAACGCCTCCACCGCCAGCGCGTCGTACGCGTTGGGCATCGCGCGCCGGCTGGCCAGCGCGCCCATGCCTGATCAGGCGCGCAGAGCTGCGCTCAGCATGTTCGCCTGCACCCATGCCTGTCTGCGATTGGCGCAGAGCTGTCCCACGCCATGAAGGTATGATGCGCCTACAGACGCATTTTGACAGCTCCCCCCTGCGCGAGTGCTTGCAGAGCCACATGGTGTGAGGCAGCAGTGAGAGTCAGCATGTTGTGATCCTGAGAAGCGCCATTTCTTAAGCTGCTCGAGCTATAACCAGGGCAGACTCTGTCTCCGCAGAAATATGCCGCTCGGCCACTGGCCGACTGGTGACATGCAGGGATGCAGGACGCAGGAGGCGCGGGGCGGCGGCCCGCGGAGCGCACCCCACAGCGTGGCGGGCCCCTCCAGCCGCACGGAGAAGCTGCCGGCCGAGGGGCAGGCGCCGTGGCGCTCCACGCTTGCGCACGAGCGCGCGGGCGCCACGTCGCTGACGCGCGCGTCCAGCGCGTACCCTGCGCGCCGCGCCCTGGCCTCGTCCCCGCCGGCGCCTTCACGCCTTTGCAACGCGATACCCGCAGTGCACACACGCGATGGGAATAGGGCTAGGGGCATGCCGCGCTGGACGGCATATGGCGCATTGGCGCTGGACGCCATCGCCGTCCCAGCGCGGCATCGCATGCGGCAAGTGTTCAAACAGGGCCGGCTGCTGGGCTCCCTGTGCCCACGGGCTCGGCCGCAAGCGGCCGCATGGGCAGGCGCGCAAGGCCTGCTGCATACTGGACTGCAGGGAACGGGAGCGCCGGGCGCCGCACCATGCGACGCGAAGATGCGCAGCAGGCTCTGGACGCCGGCCGCGAGGTCGGCGAGGGGCGCGCTGCCGGGCAGCGGCGGCGGCGCGCCAAACTGCTCGCCGCGGAAGCCGTGCACGAGGCCGGCCAGGATGCGGTCGCCGGCGGCGCGCCGCAGGCGCGCCGGCAGCGCCGCGTCGGCGCCGGGCGCCGCCGGCCGCACGACCGTGCGGTGCTGCCCGTCGCACTCCTCGCAGAACTCCTGGCGCCGCGCGTTCGGGCGCCCGCTCGGCGCCGGCCGCGCCGCGCGCGGCGCGCGCCGCTCGGCGCCGGGCGCTCCGCACTCCTGCAACACGCAAGGCAGACATGGGCAGTCGCCGGGCGGGTGCTGTTGTCACAGCAGTGTTTCACTCCGCGCTCGCTGCTCGCGTCGTGGGTCCGGCCCTGGCCGGCCGCGCCTGGAACACGCTGCGCGGGCGGTCCAGCGCGGCGGACACCGTGCCCAGCTGCGCGAACGAGATGAAGTCGAAGTAGGCGGGGTTGGTGAGGTCGCCCTGCGCCGCCCGCGGCGGCCTCGCCGGGCGCCGCCGACACCGCACCCGACCAAGTTTGTATCCGCTGGCTCTGCACACGGCTGCGAGCAACGCTCACGCAAAGCGAGTGATGCACTACACAAGCTGCCGCGTGAGCAGTTGCCCACAGCCAAGCTGGCAGTGCTTCCGACTGCGACCCTAACACTTGTGTTTGTAAGGATGCCGCTCGTGGCGCCGGGCGTGCGGCCTGGCGCGCCTGCCGGATGACCGCGGGCGCGCACTGCAGCGTGTACGCCTCGTACTCGCTCTGCCTTAGCTTCCAGAACCGCACCTGGAACTCATCCTGCGCGGCAGCCAGGGCCGGTCAGGCGCGCTCGCGCTCCTGCAGGCACGGTAGGCACGGCCTGTGGGACCAACGCACGTGCGCACAGCCGACACAAGGACTCGGAGAGTGTGCAGCAAGCTCGAGTGACAGGTGCAGGTGCACCACAGTGCTGCCAGTCGCCGTGTGACGCCGGCAAACTGACGGTGTGGTCGGAGCCACAGACAGTGCGGTGCGCGGCACAGGCACAGGTGTGCCGCACATGTCGAGGCACCAGTTCGTGCGGCCTGCAAGCCCGGCGAGATCACGTCCGGCCAGCGCGCACCATGGGAATGAAGTCGAGGCTGTCCACGGCGTCGTACATGCTGTTCAGCAGCAGGACGGCAAAGCGCTGGTCCAGCGCCTTGCGCGGGAAGAGCACCGGCTCTGGCTGCGACGGCATCATGTAGTCGCGCGCGGCCTCGAACAGGCCCCCCGCTCTTGCTGCCTGCCGCCCGCGGCAGCGCAGCTGCATCAGACCGACCCCCGTCGCTCCCACCCTTGCCAGGCGCCTGCTGGCTGAGCATGTGCGCCAGAGCTGTGCTCAGACAGACTTGGGCTGCAGCCGCCCTGACGCTCGCAAGAGGGCAGCGCAGGACAAGCACGAGGCTGTTGCACTGGCTCAATGAGCTCGTCAGCCTGGGCTGCAGCCAGCAGCGCACCGGGGCCTGCTGGAGCAGCGCCAGCCCAGCGGCGCCTGCAAGGCCTGCCCCCAAGTGCCGCCGGGACGCTCGCGCCCCGCTGCCGTGCTCTGCTGCGTGCTGCTGAGCATCAGCGCTGGTCGGCAGGCCAGCCTGACACCTGGCCACAGGCAGGGGTCGTGCTAGCCTGCGCTGTGGCTGACTGCACGTGAAAGGGTGGTGGCAAACACACTCCTGCCCAACTCCGGCCCAGGCATTGCCATGTGCACACGAGCTCAACATCCTGCCCTCTGCTGCCCGCTCACGACCGAATCAGCACGTCGTGCACCCTCTCAGCAGAGACTGACCTCTCTGGCCCAGCTTGGATGCTCCTTGCTGTACTGGCGCCCTAGGCGGGGTCTCCCCAATACCCTTGTGAGTGGAAGCAGCCCGTATCGGTCCATCCTTCCCCGTTTGGGTGGGCGTAGCAACGGTATTTCTTGTACGAACCCGCGACAGCCTGGGCCAGCTCGGAGCGGCGCTAGCGCCAAGCCTTCGGGCTGAGCCCCGGGGGGCACCAGCACTGTCAAGGGATGCCGCCTTGCAGGGCTGAGAACTGCCGCGTGCAGGCACGGCCGCCCTCCGTTGCATTCCTTGGCGCGCGCTGGCTGCAGCTCCGGCAACGCACTCTGCCACGCGGTGCTCCGCTGCAAACTCACATGCGCCAGTTTCTAAAGCGCGCTGACAGCGGTCAAGCGGCGCAGGCTCGCTTCAACTTCCCGGGCCAGACGCAGGGGCTGTTCTGCGCGCAGCACGCGCAGGACGGGATGCGCAACGTCATGCACAAGCCCTGCGCCGCCGAGGGCTGCCCCCTGCAGGCGGTGTTCAACAAGGAGGGCGAGAGCCGCGGCATCTACTGCTCGCGCCACAAGGAGGAGGGCATGGCGCGCCCCGGGCGCAGTAGCGCCGTGTTGGTGCCCGAGCGGCGCCGTCGCCTGCCCTGTGGTGCTTGCGTTGGACGTAGGAGGTAGCCTGCCTCACGAGTCACGTGGTGTGGTTCCCTGTCAGCGCGCTTGTACCTGCTCACTGTTTTTGCAGTTCCCGCGCCTGCTTCCTCTCTGTGGACAGCAACCAGCTTGCTGGCTGAGCTTTGGTCAAGTGGACCTGGACACATGACGTGCATGGTCTGCTGAGGGCCTGTTGGCGGGTCCTCCGATCCGGCCCTCTCAGGAAACCCCCACCAAGGGGCTGCGCGGCGCGCGCCAGGTGGACGTCAAGCACAAGCGCTGCGTGCACGACACCTGCCAGAAGCGGCCGTCGTTCAACTTCAGCGGCGAGACGCGCGCGCTGTACTGCGGGCCGCACCGCCTGCCCGGCATGGTCAACGTGGACCAGGAGCGCCGCCGCGTCAACCGCGGTGCGCCTCGCGCCCCAGCAGATGTGGCTCAGGGAACTTCACCCTATACCCATGTGTAATGTGAGGTGTGCGTCACATGCATGGGCGGAGTCAGCCGCGCTGCGCGGCATGCGCCAGACAATCGTGGGCCGCATGCATGTCAGGGAGGGCACCGCGTCAGGGCCAGGTGCGCTGTGGCCTGCGCCTGCACGGCGCCGCAACAGGTGCCAAGTCGGCGCTGCGGCCTGGACCGCGTGCAGCCAGACAGGGTGACACAGCGCGAGCTGCACTGGCTGCCCTGCCTGTGCGTGGCGCGCGCCAGGGTGGCTGGGTGAGGCCATGAGCCGAGATGCGAGACCCGCGTGGCGCTCGCCAGGGTGGCTGGGTGAGGCCACGGCTCGAGATGCCCCTCGACCCGCCTCGAGACAGGGTGCCGGTCGCAGGGGGCGCGGCGGCGGACGGCCTCCGGTTCCGCCGGCCGCGCTTCCCGGAGGCCGACGCGCGGCCGAGCCAGGTGCAGGCAGCGCTCCGGGGGCGGGGCGGCGCCGCTGCTCACCGCGCGCCCAGCATCCTGCTGTGGCAGCCTGTCACACAGTGAGGCTCTGATGCTGAGGCGGCCGGCTGACATGCATGTGCAGCTGCAGGCAGCCTTGGTGTGGCGCTGCCGAGCGCTGCCGTGTGTACATGCTCGCGTGACCACGCCCTTTGGTGATGTGATGAGAGCGGGCGACCCTGCCCGGCCGCAGACGTGGCGCGCGCGCTCGTGCAGGAGGCTGTGGACGCGGCGGCGGCCGCAGGCGCCACGGTCTCCGCCCAGGCCTACGCGGCCGCGCACGCCGCCATGCTGGCCGACCCGTCGCAGACCCAGTGAGCGCCCGCGGGCTCCCGCAGCCCTGCCTGCGCCGGGCATGTGCACACAACAGGCCGTAGACGCCTCTCGCCAGGCTGTTGGACCGGTGCGACAGTGAGGTCTGCAGCAGCACGGGCTCGGAAACGACTCTGCCCACCTGCTCTGCATCCGCCTGGGTACCCGCAGGTGGACGGCGGCCCAGCTGGCAGCGGCGGCGGCGGCCGCGCACCTGCACGCGCTGCTGCCCGCGGCCGCCGGCGCCACGCCGGCGCCCGCCGGCGCCCCAGCGCCCGCAGCCGGCCCCGTCGCAGCGCCAGGCATGTCTGCAGCATCAGCTCAAGGTGGAGGCTCATTCATTGCAACCCTGTTGCACCGCACCATGATGTTACCTGCATGTCTGGCTGCTCCTGGGTGTCGTGCGCTCCCCTTCATGTGCTGGTGGTACAGGCGGCCGCGCGCAGTGCGCTGATGCCTGAAGCGGAGACTGGTTGGCGGCAGAGCATGGTGTCGTTGCTAGTGTTGCGAGGCTGCTCTGGCTGTGATGTGCCTCGGGAGCTAGCGCCCGCCCAGGCAGGGGGAGCACTCTGTCGCTGTCAAGGGGAGGGACCTGGGCTCGTGTAAACGTCATAAAGTTGTGTGTTCTAGCACGTGCAGGCGAGGTGGGCGGCAGCGCGCCCGCGGAGCCTACGCTGCTGTCGATCGACGACGTGCGCGCGGCCGCCGCAGCGGCCAGCGCGGTGGCGTCGGGCGGCGCCGCGGCCGCGATGCCCGGCAGCATGGGCCACGTCATGCACACGCAGGCGCGCACGCGCGCACGCGCACAGGCCCGCGCTGCAGCTGCTCCGTGCTGCTGACGCGGCCACCTCGTGCACGAGCTGGTGCAAGCCGCAGTCGATGAGCATGCTCGCGCGCATGCGAGCGCACCTCCCCGGCGGTGTCCTCGGCAGCGAGCGGCATGTCATGCACGTGCAGACGCGCACCCCGGGCAAGCACACATGCAATCCACGTCAGCGCGCGCGCGCGCGAGAGTGCGGGGGGTGGCACAAAAAGAGTCACTCTCTTGGGATGGGAAACTGAGAGCTAGTGCGGGCGCGCTATAGGTGATGGCGTTCCTGCGCGGCCTGCTGCAGCGGCCGGAGCTGGGCGCGGACGCGGCGCTGCGCGAGCGCGTGCGCGCGTACGTCGACGCGTTCACGCGCTGGGACGAGCCGACGCGCGTGGAGCAGTACAACCTGCTGCACTTCGACTGGGACGTCTCTGGCCGCGACCCGGTGGCCGTGGTGGCGCGCATCGGCCGCGCGCTGGGCGCCGGCGCGGGCTAGGCGTCCGCAGCCCCTGACCTGCCTTTCTACATTATGTTCATGCGACTGTTCCGCCCTTGAGGGCAGGACGCAAGCCGCCTGCATGCAGGTCAGCCTTGCATACGCGTGTCCGCCTCTGAGCGGACGCTGAGTCTGTTTTGGTATGTTGTGTGTCGCTGGGCATGCACCACCAGGCGCTGGCTGTGTACCAGAGCTCCGCGCTACGCTGTGCTGGTTCCGGGTCATAGGGTGTTTGGTGGTCGGGCTGCCAGTGGCAGGGCGACGCCGTATGGGGCCAAGGGCTGCTGCAGCTCACCTGCATGTCAGTTTTGAGGCGCCCGGCTTCAGGCAGGTGCGGTGTGGGTAGCGCCACCCTCAGGCTCGCAGGTCCGGTTCCAGCCTGCTCCAGCCTGCTGGAGCGAGCATGCCTCCGTTATTTTACCACTCTTGCTGACAGTGCAGGACGGTGTGTTCCAATTGAGTAGGCAGGCAAGCCTGTTCGGCGTCGCTGTGCTTGTGGAGTGCTGCTGGCCGCACTTTCAATCACATGCTGATCTGAAGCAAGTCGACATGGCTAGGCCATGCGGCACAGTGGCTCTCAAGATGATGATCATCACTAAATTTCCATGCGCATTCCTTGCATGTGTCTGTAGACGAGTGTCTTGGCTGTGTGTTGCTGAGAGAGCGCGCCCGTCTCTCACGGCGCTGACAAGGATCTAGTGTGCAGAGGTTGCTCCTCAAACTCTGAGCTGGGAGGCTTTTTGTGAGCAGAGCAATGTCTGCGCTGGATGTCAAGGAACGGCCGCTTGAAAACACAGCTAAGAACCCTCGCTTGGACACCAGCCTGGACACCACAGCCACCCAGGTGCCAAGGCGCACAAGGCGGGGTCCCTGGCGGCGGCAACTGTTTGCTGAACGGGCAACCTGATCGGGATGTTGCTGTTCCAGGCCGGACCTGTTGAGGCAGGCGCAGTGCTCCTTGTCGACGCGCCTTCCCAGAGCGGCCGCACCTCTGGCTACGAGGATGCCACATCGGATGGGGTCGCCGCGGCGAACGTCGGCCCGACAGGCTCGCCGCACACCGCAGCTTGGACGTGTGACCGTTCTGTACCGTACAGCACAGGCCAGCTAAACACCGTGAGCGCGGACGTACAGACCGGTTTGCGGAGGACGATGAGGAGGGCGGAGACGCTGCGCTGCGCGCGGCTGACACCGCAAAGAAGCGGCACTGCACCACAGACGCGCTCCTGGACGTGATGGAGTCAGCAGAGGCCTCATATGAGCACGAGCACGCGCAGCCTGGCGCTGGTGCGCACCCCCTTCGCACTGTTATGACTCATTTTGTGGGCTGCCCCTGGCCGTACGGCGACCTGTGGCAAGCTAATGTATAGGCTTGGCAGAGCCCGTCATGCTGGCTCTCCTTGCAGCGAGGGTATGGGATGCGCTGGGGCTCAGGTGAGAAGCGACCAGAGCCCACCGGCGGGCAGGCTGCAGCAGGCCCCACGGCGCCCGAGGCGCGGCCGGCCGGAGCGCGGCCTGACGCGCCGCAGCACGCGCTCGCAGTGGACGCGGCTACGCGCGACAAGGCGAGCGCATGCCTGGCTGCCTGACAGCTCAGCAGCGAGCGATTAACGCCCCCTGCCGCGCCTTGCGTCTGATGCCCTGGGGTCAGGGATGCGGCAGCATGCGCCCATGCATCAGCCAGCTGCGGCTCCTCACGCATGACGTGCTGCTAGAAGCCGAACGTGCAATGCATGGGAGTGCTTCTCACAATGTGTTCAAGTCATCTCTGCACCACCCCTGCACAGTTGGTGCTTGACAGCACCCGCTCCCGCCGCAGGTGCGAGCAAAGCTGCTGGCGGCGCTGCGGCGCAACGCAGCCCTGGCCGGCGGCGACCTGCCCGCCGCGGCCGCCGAGTGCGAGGCGCGGTGCTTCGGCGGCAGCGGCTCCAGGTGTGTGCCACATGCAGGCCCGCGTCTTTTCCGAGCAGTATTATTTTTCGCGCCGTGGAGCCGTGGAACAGTCGAGGCGAGCCATCTGCTGGTTTAGTATGCCCGGCTCGCACCGCGCGCAGGACTGTCTACTTTGCCAAGGCCGGCAACGCGGCGCGGCTGGCGGCCAGCGCGGCCGGCGCGCTGGCGGAGTTCCCGGCGCTCGCCGGCGCGGGCGGCGCGGCCGCCGAGGCTGGCGTGGGCGCTGCGCCAGCAGCGGCAGCTGCGCCTGTGCCGGGCAGCGCCGCTGCCGGGGAGGATACGGGCGCGGTGGACACCACCGGGTGGCAGGGCGTCGTGCAGAAGCCGCGCTGAGCAAGGTTTGGGGCGGTGCTCGCTGTGGCGTGATGTTACTACCACTGCACAAAGCGCAGCAGTACCTAAGTCTAAAACCAACAGCGGCTACGCATACACAAGGTCTCTAGTGCCTATAACTGCCTACAAGGACACTGCGACGTGGTGCCTCTGCTGGCGAGCTGGGCCTCACCGGTCCCCAGCATAGACGTGCTTGCCATCAAACGTGGTCACAGCTTTCTCCGCAGCCCTGCGCGCCGGCAACCAGAGGTGTAGGAGCTCCCTCGTGAAACCAGGGAGCCTGGCGGTGTCAGCTCAGGGGTGACGTGTCGCCAGCGTGAGTGCTGGATGCAGGCATGGGTGCGCGCTCGAGTCGCTGGAGCAGCGAGGTCAGGCACGCTCACTCACTTGGGCTTGCGAGCCTCTCTGTGCACGTTCTCGACGCGATTTATTGTCGCCGCCGCATAGAGGCCCAGGCCCACCAGCGCGACGAGGGCGTACCCATACCTGCGCCGCCCCGTCACACGCTGAGTGCCTGGCGCCCGGTGCCTCACACAGCACTGACATCCGCTTGCTCTTTGGCGGTCGTATACCTGTAGTACGGGTGTCGCCTGGTCGCATACAGCCACTGCTCGCCCATGGTGGGCGACTTGTAGCCCTCCGGCACGGTGTATGGCTTGGGCACCTCCTGCGCAGCTACCTTCTCCTCTACCCGGCGCAGGCCCTCACGCTCGCTCCAGCTCGTCGGCTGGCGCTTCTCACCATACTTCATGCTTCGGCCGCGTGACTCAATGCAAGCGGCGTGAGTCACATCACGACACACAAAGTAAAACTGCGCGAGGATATGCGTTGTTAGCAATTGCACTCTGCGCTCCCGAAGTAGTCCCAGACTACCTGCCAAGTCCCTCTTGCGACTTGAGAACCTGTGCAGGAGTTTCAGGTTTAGAGCTTTACGTGTGAAGAGCTCTCTTCAGGACAGAGCTTTCTCGGGGAGAGGCGCGCCATGGGTCACGACACTGCGCCAGACCCGAAGCTGGAGTCGGCTGGTGCAGGCGATGGCAGCACTCCTGCACCAGAGTGGTGAGGCCGCGGGCACTTGCAGGACGCGCCGGCTGTGCTTAAACATATGCTCTGTTTTTCTCACCTAGCTATTGTGTGTCTGCTCTAGCTATACATTGATGCACTGTTCACCATAGCGCTGTGTTCAGGACGCATGCATGCATCATTGCGAGCCATCGGCTTGACGGCTGGATGTTTTCTTGTTGAGCTTTACATTGTGGCCTGGTCATATGCACAGCGCTCCTGGTTGGCAGTCCTCAGCAATTGTGCAGGCAGCAATTTTGCTTGTCAATTCTGTCACAGCTTGTGCGCTTGCCACCCTCAGCCTCTTGAGTACCAGGCACGCAGCGGGCCTGCACCAACAGGAGGCTGCTACGGACTGTACATCTTGCTCGTGTTGCTCAGGTTTGATAACAGGGTATCAGAACACGCAGACGCGGCCTGCCAGCGCAGTCGCGCAGCATGCACGCTACCGCGCGTGACGCAGGCTGCGACCTGCTCAGCGCTCCGCGCCCGCACTCACTACCGGCTGCTGAAGGCGCGGCGGGCGTGCGCGGCTGAACAGCTCCGGGTCGGACGCCCACGTCAGCCGTATTGGCAGGGCAGAAAGGGGCAGCAGCTGAAATGTGCTGACTACCCACCTAAGGGGGTAGGGTATATGAATCTTAGGTCATAAGATTGGGGTCTGGCGCGCGCAGGCGCTCGCGCGAGTGGTTTGCTGCGCGGGGCTTCGACCGGCCGGTGGGCACGGAAAGCGCGGGGTTCCTCTCCCGGATCACGTTCAGCTGGGTCTGGCCGCTGCTGCAGCGCGGCAAGCAGTGCAGCATTGCAGAGGACACGGCGTCCGCGTTCGTGCGCGAGGACACGCGCGCCCCGCGCCTTGCGGCCGACTTTGACGCCGTGTTCGACCGGCTGCGGGTGCGCGCAGCACTGGTCTGGCCCCCGCTTTCTGCTGAAGCTTGGTGCCCAGAAATGCCTTCATGTCCCTTGTGCATATCAACTTTGTTGAGCGCATGCATGCATGACGCTGTATGGCGAGCGCATGCATGCATGACGATATGTGGCGTACCTGTGAGCAGCCTTCTGAGCACGGCAGGTAGGTATATGGAGTGGTGCCGGAGTTCACGCATTGCAAGAGTTTGGCATCCAACGTGCCCGACACCGACGCAGGAACAGGATCCTGGCAACGACTCCAACCTGCTCCTGCGGGCGATGCTGCGCCTATACTGGCCGCGGCTGTCCTTGCAGAGCTTCTGGACTCTGTGTGAGGTGGGCATCAGGTGCGCCCTGCACCTGCCGCCCATGCCACCCCAGCTGCATCTCTTCGCGCTCCCAGGCATGCTCATCACAGTGGTGATACACAAGCTGCATGGACTGACTGCGTGTCAGGAAAATTCAATGTTCCGCCAAGCTGGCGAGGCTGCAGCGCATGACCTGAGCAGCATGTTACATGGTGGCAGTGCCGTGCCGCCCTCGGGCCGCTCTTGCCCGCTTGCAGGCCGTGGGCTGGTTGCGCACCTGGGCCGCATGAAGCGCGGCGTGCAAGCGGAGCTCCGCGTGGAGGTCCGCGGGTGGCTCCTCGGGGAGGTGACTGCAGGATGGTGTATTGAGGAGGGTCAGCTGCGCTTGGTCTGAGCGGGGTGTGTTTTCGCAGGCTGGCGTCGGCGGTGCTGCTGCGGCACTTCATCGGGTGGCTGGTGGGCGTGAACCTGCACGGGCTGGGCGGCGACTACCCGCTGTACCTGGGCTGGGCGCTGGCGGCCGCGCTGGGCTGCACCGGCTACGTGCTGTGCCTCATCCACCACCAGCTGTTCTGGCGCGTGCCGCTTACTTTGCATAGCCCTTGCTGGAGCCCTGAGCTTTAACTTTTACATTGAGCTTTGCGCTGGTGCCAATCTGTGCCCGCTGGCACTGCAAGCGCCGCCTGTGGCCGACCCCTCGCATGTCACATGTGCGCACCCCTGAGGTGCAGTTGAGGCGGCACTGGCGTGCAGGACAACCAAATACTGTTTCACCCCCATCCTGAGCAGTGTTGGTTAGCTAATTTTGACCCCACAGTCCTTGTTGTTCCTGATCCCAACGTACACCACTCAGGCGCCCCCGGCTCGCCGCGCAGGGTGGGCATGCGCACCGGCTACATGATGCGGCAGCAGGCCATCGCGGCGGTGTACGCAAAGGTGCTGCGCCTCAACAGCGCCTCCATCGGCGACGTCAGCGCGGGCAAGGCGCGCGCCTGGTAGCCCCACATGCTGCTCACGCTGCGTGCACGCGCTGGCTTTTTGTAGAATACGTGCCGGGTTGCTGCTGGGGGCGCGTGTGTGAGCCAGTAGTGATGCGGGCAGGCTGTCCGCCTGAGCGGTGAGGGCGGGCATGCTTACAGGTGATTCATCTCTTGAACCCCTTTTGGTCAGCTGACACATTCCCACGGCTGTGTGCACAGCAGCCCGCCTCCCGCGCGCAGGTGGCTGACCTGGTGCCCAACAGCATGTACATATCACAGGAACACCCAGAAGACGGTAAACCACATGTCATAGGGCTAGAAGCCCTAACGTGTCATAAGGGCATGCACAACATGCGTGCGCGCAGGTGGTCAACCTGGTGTCCAACGACGTGCGCCGCTTTGACGACTCGGGCGTCTTCTGGGTGTTCCTGTGGGCGGGGCCGCTGGAGCTGGCCATCGTGCTGGCGCTGCTGGTCCAGCTGCTGGGCCCCGCGGCCGCGCTCGCCGGCGTCGCCTCGCTCCTGCTCGTCATGCCCGTGCAGGTAGATGCCCGTGCAGGTAGGGGCGCGGGGTTGGCGCTGTCAGAGTCTCACCGGCGTCGCCTCGTTCCTGCATGTCGTGCCTAGGCACGCGGGAGCGTCAGAAACGTGTGGCTCTTTTGTCTGGAGGCAGCTGATTCATGTGATGGCTTCTCGCCCCTGCACAGGGCCTCTTGGCAAGGCTCATTGCCAGGCCGCCCAAGCATCATATTACACCAGGCTGGCTACAAAAACACTTGTGAGCTCCTTGCACATCCTGCGGGATCCCTGTCCAGCGAAGCCATCGGCAGTGCGGTGGGAGGCAGAGAACATATAATCAAGCGGCCGCCGCGCGGGCAGGGCGCGCTGGTGAGCTTCATCGGCCGCATCCGCGCCAACACGGCGCGCTTCACCGACGAGCGCGTGCGGCTGGCGGGCGAGGCGATCGCGGGGTCGCTGGCCGTGAAGATGCTGGGTGAGCCGTCTCGCCACGTCTCTGCCGTTGCTCCACCAGTCATGGCTCTATGGTGCACTTCCGCCGAGCCAACACTGGCTGGCCGCGCACACCATGTCATGGCATTGTCTGGAGGTGTCGCGTGCTGTGCACCGTGTTCCTACCACTGTGCTTCTGCACATGTTCTCCCGCCAGTTACGCGGTATTCATGCGTGGCATTTCTTTTTGGATGCTGCAGGCGTGCTCCTGTGCATGCATGCTGCTGCCGGGTCTTCAGCGTCACGCTGTCTTTGAAGTCACGCCGTGTTATTTCATGCACGCAGCGAGCGTGCCAGCGCGTGCGCGTGGCATATTAGGCTCTGCATGCGGCGGGGCGCAATGTACTTCCAGGCAGTTATCATAGAGCCGAGCTGAGCTGTTGTGTTGCGCACGCGCGCGCAGGGTGGGAGCGCGCGATGCTGGAGGCGCTGCGCAAGATCCGCGCGCAGGAGGCCGGGCATGCAGTCAAGATGGCGCGCATCCGCGCCTGCAACATGGCGCTCTACTTCGCCATCATGCCCATCGTCTCCTTCATCACGTTCGCCGTGGTGCCGCCCTGCCGCCGCCGGCATGCCGCTACTAAGCGCGCATGCTGACCACCGCGTCGCTGAAGGATTGTTCAAGGATCCTAAGGTATGTTTTGGGATGGTGCACAAACCCAGGTATTGTCAGGCCCATCGCCCGCATGCATGATGCGACTTCGTCCGTGCGCAGAGTGTGTAGCATGTCCAGGCTCCTTGTAAAGTGCTGTGTGGTTGCAGAAGCTACCTTGGACAGGTGAGACTTTGACGTCACGAGCCCCGCCTGCCTGAACTATCCTGCGGGTCGCGCCCGGCAGGTGCGCGCGCAGGAGGGCGGCCTGAACGTGGCCTCGGTCATCTTCGCGCTGGCGCTGCTGCGCCTGCCGCAGCTGTACATGTGCACCTTCTTCGTGCGCGGCGTGGAGACCGTGTCCGAGCTGCGCATCTCGCTGCGCCGCCTCGACGGCTTCCTCAGCCTGCCGGAGCCGCCGCCGCCCGCGGGCGCGGGGGCGGGCGCTGGTGCCGGCGGCGGTGCTCCGCCGGGCGCACCAGACGTCCCGGTGCGCGGCGCCCGTGTGCAACCATATAGGAGTGCGTGCGGCATGCCAGGGTCAGGTTGCGGACAGCGGAGGGAAGGGCGGGGCGCCCGAGCGCTCAGCGAGAAAAGGCGCGCTCTGGCCTGGGCGCGCCATGCTGAGTGACAGCCTTTATGCCCCAGAATATGAACTGCCTGGCAGCCTCCTCATGGCGATCGTAAGGTGCTGGGTGCGAGCGCTTAACTAGTCCCGTGCCCTGGCGCGCAGGAGGGTGCGGCGGTCGTGCTCCGCGGCGCCGACTTTGACTGGGACAATTGGGCCGGGCTGGCGCCGCACGAGCTGGCGGCCCGGCGGGCGGCCGCCGTCGACACGCTCAAGCCCTCCCTGGCCGCGCGCGCGCTCGCGGTGCTGCGGCGCCGCCCGCGCGCCGCCTCCGCAAAGCCCGCCCCAGACCCCGGCGCGGCGCACGTGGCGGCCAAGGCGAACATCAACGGCGCTACGGGCGGCGCCAAGGAGGCAGACAGCAGCGTCGCTCAGAATGGCGGCGGCAGCGGCAGCGGGGCGAACGGCAGCGCGACGCACGGCCGGACCTCAGCCTCTCCATCGACTGGCGAGCGCCGCGCGCCTGGTTATCAGCGGTGGCAGGCGAATGGGGAGGCTGCGCACAGCGGGAGCGGCAGCGCTGGCGGCGCGACACATGGCCGAGCGGCCGGGAATTGGGTCGAGCCTGCCGGGCGCCAGGGCTCAGGGCATATTGCCCTCGCGGCGGACGGCGGCGGCGCGCCGGAGCGCGGCAGCTCGCGGCGCCTGGGGTCCCGGACCCTGGACGGCAGCGGCGAGCTGGAGCGCGGCTCGCGCCGGAACCTGGGCATAGGGTCCCGCCGCAGCCTGGACAGCGGGGGCCGGCGCGCCGACGGC
>JAABUJ010000180.1_pt1 | contig 136354 bp, 137 predicted proteins | sample 5559131 | NCBI WGS metagenome assembly JAABUJ01 (sample SAMN10711875, study PRJNA513366) | rock metagenome | isolation source: Antarctica rocks | place: Antarctica: Victoria Land, Mt New Zealand nord | collected 2016-01-07 | reverse complement strand
AGCGCCCACTCCGCCGCGCGCACCGCGCTAGCAGCAGCGCTGAACGGGCCCGCGCGGCCTGCGTTCCTCGACGAGATAAGGGTGACCGAGCTGTGTCTCGGGGAGGACTTTCCGCGCTTTCGGGCGTGTCGGGTCGAGCTCGTAGACGACGACGACGATGCGCAGGGGGGAGGAGGGGGAGAGGGGAGGTTGCAGGCGCGGATGGACGTGGAGCTGGGGGACGATGGCGTGGGACTGGGGGTCGAGACGAAGGTGGTGCTGAATTATCCGCGCTTGCGGGCTGCGGTGTTGCCGGTTGCGTTGGCGGTCGCGGTGGTAAGGTTCAGGGGGACGTTGGCGGTTTCGTTCTTGCCGCTGCCGCCGCCGCCGCCGCCGCCTTCTTCGACTCCGGCGTCCGCCGAGGATGGCGCAGTGGATGAGGGCGTGCTGGCGCCGACGACGCTGTCGTTCGCGTTCCTGCCGGACTACGAGCTTGAGTTGTCGACAAGGTCCCTGGTTGGTAGTCGGAGTAGGCTGCAGGACGTGCCGAAGATTGCGCAGATTGTGGAGAGTAGGTTGCGGGCTTGGTTCGAGGAGCGGTGCATGCTGCCGCGGGTGCAGGTCGTTGTGCTGCCGAGCTTGTGGCCGAGGAAGAGTAAGGTTGGGACTAGGGTTGCGAGTGGTGGGGTCGATGTTGGGGGTGGGCGAGATGGTGATGGTGTTACTGGGGATGGGGAGAGGGAGGGCGAGGGCGAGGGCGAGGGTGAAGGGCTTGGGAGGGAGAAAGGGGGAGGTCTTGGTGCCGGGGAGGGGTGATGTGCAGGGGAGATGGGGATGTATATAGCTGTACAATACGAAACCCTCGCGTCTCATGCTTGGATGGCAGGCAGAACAGTAGAGTGAGTGGCTTGGGAAGTGAAGTCGAATATGTGTATTCTGTACCGAAGCCGCCAGTTGGCGCGATAGGATATCTAATACCTAGGAGACTCAATCTCCTCTCGCTCTCTATCATCTTGGGCGCCATCTTTATCTGTCGTTCGCCATGGCGTTAATAGCAAAGTCCATCCACTCGCTCTCCAGAGAAGATCTATAGATCACAGCCCGAAGTCGACAGTGGCACCCCCAGCTCCCTGCCAGCCCCGTCCACCCAATATCCACGGCGTATTGACCATTCGAAGAGAGGGACGGACGCTTATGTCCAGCTTCGGAGCTACAGGTGACTCGAGGCATTGAAAGAGCAAGAAAAGGAGTTGGCCGACCCCGTCATGGAAGATGGCACTGTATCTCAAGCGTTTGGTTGGCGACGAGTCCAAGCAATTCATATACCTGACAGCGACGACTTCCCTCATCCGAGCCAGATCCGGAGCTAAGGCCGCGTCTTCGACTTCACCTTCCCCTGCTCCGCCGCCGCGGTTCCACTCCCATCGCTCCGCCCCAAGATCTTGACCGCATCCTTACTATACACGTAACTCGCACCACTCCACACCGTCGTCGCGGCGACCAAATACTGCATCCCGGCCATCAAGCCGCCGACGTCGACACTCACCAACGGCAAGGCGGTCGTGGCCCCGATCAAGGCCAGCTGCAGCGCGGTGTTGATCTTCGAGATGCCCGTCGGGCGCACCTCGGCGCTGGGGAGACTGAAATCCCAGTAGCGCGCAAAGGTCTTGGGTGGCGGGAGGGAGATGTAGCGGTAGTAGATGGCGGCGACGCCGAGGCCCGCGTCGCGGAGGAGGATGATGGCTGCCAGCCAGACTGCGCGCGGCCCTCGCGGCCATCAGCGAGCGCTCTTTCTTCGCCACGTCATGTCATGTCACGTCATGTTATGTCATGTCACATGGCCGCGAGAAGAACGGCCGTCGGGAGTTCCGAGACGACGGGTTGCGCACCAACGTACCGGGTAAAGCGCCCTTGACGGCCAAGCAGACGGTCAGGACGGTCATGAGGGTCTTGTCGGCCATGGGATCGATGACGGTGCCGACGACGGTCTGCAGCTTCCACGCCCGCGCAATGTAGCCGTCGACCAAGTCGGTGACGGCGGCGTAGGCGAAGAGGCCGACGGCCCAGGCGTGCTGGTCGTGCAGGACGAGGTAGCCGACGACGGGGGCGGCGAGCAGACGCGAGAAGGTGAGGATGTTGGGGAGCGTGTAGATGTTTTCGTGCGGGGTGAGGGACGAGAGGAGGCGGTTGGTGAGTTTGGGTTTGGTGGGGGGGTTGCTGTTGTTGGGCGGGTTGTCAGTTGATGGGTGGCTGACGCTGAGGGGAGTGAGAGATGAGGAATAGATTGCTGGTTTGGATGTCTCAATTGGAGGTAGACAGGTAGACTGCTCACTCTTTCCCTGAATCTTCCTTCTCATTTTGTTCCGACGACGACGACGCCAACCACCGAATCCCTCTCCGTCTCAACTCCCCCTTGTCCCACGGACTCCTACAACCCCACGTCAGCATACCTCAAACACACTCCAATGGTGCCTACAGACCTGCCCAGTCCCAGTCCACCAGCCCCGGAACACCCGTTCAGTCCATCATGATTACTCAACCTCCCTCCAAACCTCGTCGCCAACCCCATCGACACCGAGAGCGTCCTTCGCGTCTGTTGCTGTTGTGGTCGACATGCCAGATTTAGGCCACAGTACAATTGACGCGGCCGCAAGCGACGGACCCCCACCGTCGCCATCTCATGTTCGGTCGCTATGACACGTGCGAGATGGTCGGTTTACGTAGGTAGTGAAGCGCGATAGGTAATCGTTTCGAGGTAGTCTGCATAAGCTACGTAGTATATAGGGTTATATCAAAAGCAGGTCAGACGGAGTTCTCCGTCTCCGACTTGTTCTGTACTGTATGTAGATGGATGTCTCAGGTCGCTAGCCTCATCCTCCCTCGAACCCCGAAAAGCAACAGAACGGAATCAATCCGACCCACTCACCATGCTTCATTGTTACAGTACATAGTCTTTCGTCCGTGCGTCAGCTGTCAAAGTCGCATTGCCTCGCATCCTGTCCCATCCCGGCACTCCGTCAGTCAGACTCCAGACTCGGACGGACGTCGTGCCACCGCCCCTACCTGTACCACCAGCCTTCTTCCTTACTTTCCTACGAGCCCAACCAACAGCCAATGACCCTTCCTCTAGTGAGCCTATAATAGCAGAGACACACGACTCATTACAGCCAATACAACCGAACAGGCCAAAACTTCCTACCCCTGGGTGAAGGGGTGGGGGGTTGGGGGTGGGAAAAGATTCCTTAGAAACGGACTAGCAGATGCGCACGACATGCAGATAGATGGACGGAACTAGAATATATGTCGCGTCAGGGCCGGAACAGCAGAGGCAGAGGCATGTACATGTAGGTGCGAGTTTGACGTTCCCGTTCCCGCCGTGCCGGGAGCTGGTGTTTGTAGGGAATTGAGTTTGGTGGTACAAGGGTGTGGTGGGAGCGAGGACAGGGGAAAGAGGGTTTGAATTGGTAGGTTCGACGCTACTTTTGCTGTTCAAGACCCGAAGCCTAGTTCTTCCTGTTCGAGACTATCCGGCATGGCAAGATGCAGGAGAATGCTGTCCAAACCGAACTCCGTAACCGTGTGGGGAGGTGGTATAGATAGGTAGTACGAGCATGCGGTGTCGTAGGGGAAGCAGGTCACCCGTAGGTAGAAATCACTCGTCCGCCTATCGTTCCGAGTCTTGTCAATCATCCATTCCGAATCCAATTCTGTCTGTCCACACCGGCCTCGTATACTGAACATGTGTACATTCCCCACATCCTCTTCCCTTCTCGCATACACCCTCTTCTTTCCAAAGCCAGGAACACAGCCAACGTCTGTCACAACATACCAAACCATTACCCGTGGGTACAAAAGAGAGACATCCGCCCGGCCGTCACCGTTATAGGGAGCAGATATTTAAATCAAAGCCAACCGACCGCTGTATGTAAACCGCAGGATCAAGTAAGAGAGCAAATTGCCACCCATAGCCCGGAGTCTTGAATGTACGCGGAACAGACGCATGACTGTAGAGCTGAAGGAAAGAACGGAAACCACTTTGCCGACCCAATTGAATACATCCACTGCCACTATAGCTTCGTACTCTCCTCCTCGCCGTGTGATAGGTGGTAACTTGTGCGACTTTCAATGATTGCAGGGACGAGGAGAGGTCTGTCGATCGACTGGAACAAGCGACAAACAGTGCCAACTAGGATCTCGATTGGGTGAAATAACATCACTGACGACTGAGAGGGTGAACACAGTCATTTTCTCCGGTCAATGACTACGCATGCGAATCGGCTGATCAAAGGGAGAGGCTCCCCCTCGTCCTCGGAGGTCCCAAACAAGCAATTTTTTACACCGCACTGCTCTGACAGGCTGATAATCCACGTTCTTGCAGAAATGGAGACTGCTTGGACGAGGATATCCATCAGACCCAATACATGCTCTGCTCAACCCACAGTGCCATTACCCCACTGCGTCAAGGGAGGTCCTGCTGGATAATGGCCGTGTCCGACGGCCATATTGCCGGGCCAGTAATGCTTGTCGGTCTGGTACGCTGCGGTGGCGGTGGTCATGCTTTCCGCTCGAGGGCCTGCCGAGGTGGTCGGTGTCCAACGGGGATCTACCGCGGCGTATGGCAAACCCTCGGGTCGGGACGGTGCGTAATACCCTCGAGTGTATGATTCGCTGCTTTTGCCATCCAAGACGTTCTGTGACTCCTCGCCCGGTCTGGTTCGGACTGCTCCAGGCTGCGGATAGCCCATGGGCTGTAGCTGGTTGATCGAGCTGCGGTCAGGCGTGAAACCGACTTGGCCGATGTTGCTGTTCAGAGGTTCGTATCGTGCCGGGTATGATGGGTTGGAGGCGTAATAATCTTCTTGTTTGATGTGCGCTTGAGATGCCACGGATTGGGTAGGATAATATGGTGTTTGTAGGGGTGCCGGTCCGAAAGCAGGGTTCGGAGGCGGTTGGTGCCCGTTCGAATACGGGAGGCCATCGATGCCGTGATAGTAGCCATTGTTGCCCCCCGGTAGCTGAGGATGGTAGATTTGACTGTTGAGGATCGGAGGTCTCCGGTCGTAGCCACCGCGATCGCCGTACGGGTAAGGGTTGCGCGGTCCGTCCATCTGTCCATCCAACGCGTCGTCCACGTCATCCAAAGGTGCGCGAAAGTTCTGTCGCGAGGTCAATTCCGGACGGGGCCGGAGTTGACGGAGCTGCGGGTCGGTCGTCGGGGTGCCGAGGACACCGCTCAGGACGTCGTTCACTTTGTAGTATGACACGAGATGATGATGGACACCCTGCACGTTCACGCTCATCGTCTTCTTCACCAAGCCGTCTTCCTTGAAGCCGTAAGAATCGACCAGCGAGCCGATCAGCGAGCGCTCGGTGTCACGGTCGAATCCGCCCTCCTGCTTGTTGAAGGCCGGGGTCGAGGGGGTGGTGGGCGACAAGGCGACCGAGCCGTTGCTGGCGACGCTGTCGGTGCGCGGGTACGGTTCCCCCGGCTTGGTCGGGCGTTTGTTGCGCTTCGTCGCCCGCTTCTTCTCCCCGGGAGGGAATGGCTTGAGCAGCTCCCGGTAGACGAGGAAGTTGCCGAGTATGCGGCTTGGACTCCATGGCACACCGTCGGTCCACCTCTTGATGCCAGAGGCATTCTCCTCGTAAATGAAGACGCATCCACTCCGGATCAGTTGACTTCTCTCTCGGTCGTGAGGTCTTCGAGGGACGTGGTGCAATGCGCCGGTGAGGCAGGCCTCGAACAGCAGGAGAGCGTCGTGGGTGGAAGCGACGTGGCCGTTGAAGGTTGGCTGCAACGACCCGCCAGAGCTGGCACTCATGTTGGGCGACAGCTTGACCGATGCCTTAGTTGGTAGTTGACGATAGAGTTGGGGAGAAAGTTCGCAAGCTCCAGGAACGCTTCGAACTTAAGTGAAAAGGAAGATCGACCGGGTGCGATTCCCACGAACAGGGCCGCGACAAGCTTCGGGTCGAAGGACGTGCAGCAGTCCGGAAGACGGAAGTTGGCGGAAGGCGTTGGTGGGTCCCAGCGCGTGGATGATCACACGCTGCCAGTGTTACTGCCGTTACCGTTACCGTTGCCGCCGCCGCCGCTCCTGCTGTGCTCCTGCTGTGCTCGTGCTGCTGCTGCTGCTGCTGCTGCTGCTGCTGCGATGCAGTCCCAGCGTATGCCACGTCCAATGTACGGCGGGTTGTTTTTGTTGGACAGCCTGTACCTCTACGGGTAAACGTAAGGTAAAGGATATGTGGGATGAATGGAGCCTAGTGGGAAAGCTGTGTTCCCCACGCTCTCGTACTAGGGTAGTGAAAGGGTAGGAAAGCTGAAAAGTGAAACTGGAATTAACGTTAAGGCCTGGGCGAAGCTCAAAGTCAAATAAGAGAGATTGGCGATCAATGATGCGACTTTCGGCGCGATTGGGATTTCCTGCAGCAGCTTCTGCAGCGCCTCCCGAACAAGGTGTGTGTGTGTGTGTGTGTGTGTGTGTGTGTGTGTGTGTGTGTGTCGGTTTAACTGAAGAAGTGGGGGTAGGAGAAGGTCAGGGTGGGTAAGGTATGGTATGGAGGTAGAGAAGGGCAAAGGGACGGAGGCAGTGACGACCGAGTGACGATGACAGGAATGGTAATAGTGTGTTATTGTGGTGTGAACCCTCGAATTAAGGTATAGCAACCGGGCCCGCGCTCTAAAAGACGAGAGATCGAGCTTCCACTGTCTCTGTGTCTGTGCGTGTGTGTGTTTGTAGAGTAGGTAGGGAGTAACGGTATCAAGTAATGGTGGCTGGCGATAGTAGGAAAGTAAATTGATGTGAACTGAGCAGAAAAGAGTTCAGGTAGGGATTGGTGTCGAGGTGAATTATCGATGAATAATTATTGTTGTTGAGATTGGGAGGAGAGGAGAGCGTGACGAGGGTTAGAGGTACGGTGCGTGCTGTAGGTACTGCACTGTACTTCGTAAGGTAGAGGTTTTGAATTGGATTGGGTTCCAACGGGCGGATTGAAGTCTAATTATTACCTTATTCCTTATTATTGACCGCTTGGGATTATTTTGAATTTCGATAGCGTCCCTCCTCCGTGATATCTCAGGATGCGCCAGTCAGGTACGGTAAGGTAAGGTAAGGTAAGGTAAGGTAAGGTACGTCAAGTATGGTAAGTATGGCAAGGTAAGATATGTACTGGCAAGATGGTGATGAACAACCGATCGATTCGATTCCATCAGTCAGTCAATCGAATCTCCCTTCCCCCTTCCCCCTTCCCCCTTCCCCCTTCTCCCCTTTCCTTTCTCTATTTTGTTGAAGGGGACTTTATTGGGTCGGAAAGGAGGAGAGACTGAATTCCCTCCACTCATATGACACCGGAATGGAAATCCAGAACATCAATTGGATTCGTTGGGTGATAATAAGAATAAGAATAATAGGGTGAGGAGCACATCAGCATCGAGTGGTGCCGAAACTTTAAGCGTCAAGCGAGAAGACAGACGACACTAACTCTATTAAGCTTAATCCGCCTGTTCGAAGGGGAAGAGTAGGTAAGCTGACCTAGTAAGGTAAGCACCTTAAGGTACCTTAGTTTAGTAGGTACCCTTACTGTTGAGGTAACTTACCTTAGTGACAACACCATATAAATATCTCGAGGACTGCCGACTGAACCACAACGATGATGATGATGACTAAGATATCCAAAGAGCTTCCTCCGAGAAGTGCTCCATTCGTACGGGTACAGATCCGACTCCCAATTTGGGCACTGCAGCCTGCACACGGACCTCGTCCAGCTACTGGATTCGCGCCGATACGGCAGGTCCTTTCGTCCACGGCATATGATTATCATATCATATCATTTGTTACCTGGTCCTTAGGTGTATTAGTATATGTACTCCACCATACGTCCTATATCATCATCAACGTGGGTAAGGTAGGTAATGATATCTATCAATATTAATGAGAGTCCATGTACAAATAGATACCTTGGTGGCCAGTTTGCTATACGGGGCTTTCACAGTACTCAGTGCCTGGTTCCTTGAGCAACGGCATTATGGTTGATAAGATTAGCTTATTATTATTCTCAAGAGACAACGCGTAACCGTTTTCTCCTTTCGACATCCCACTTCCGTTGAGTCTGTGTACATCACGAGAGTCAAGGTAAGTGCCGGATAAGGGAACCAGACCTCATCAGGCCGCCCATGAGATACGGTACCTAAGGTAGGTACAGTAACCTACCTATGAGGTATGATCTTCATTTTGATATCATCGGCAAGTACACTCCGTAGAAACGCCGGAGAAGATAAATTACAAGTACGGCCGGCCCTGTAGATTTACTTTACGATACACATACTGTACTGTACAGCGCTCATGGAAATCTTTCCCCTTTCGCGAAAATCCAAGGCGACCTGGAAAGTTCGAGCGTTAACGTTAGAAGGCTATTGCTAGCTTGGCATTAGCATTGATTCTTGGCCTTGATATTGGCTTTGGCATTGGGGGGTATGTCAAGGGTCGATCCTGGGAATATTGCTTACTGTACATATATTAGGCCCAAATCACCCTGGTATTTGCCAGGTTTCAATTAGGTAGTTGCATGAGGTACCTAGGGGATAAGGTAAGGTAGTCTCTCGCTCCTTGTACAGTACAGTACCAATTCCCGCGCATATCATCGCTTGGAGGATCCTAATTATTACTTCGTATATCAACTCGTAGCTGAAGACAGATCCGATGGCGTTGTTGTTCGGAAAACATATGTCGTGTCGTGTACGATTGACAGCTGGAAAGATGCTCGGAGCTGAGAGCCCCCCGCCACAACGTGTGGCCACCGCTGAAGAGAGAGCCGGATGAAGAGACGGGTGCATTGCATCTGCCATGCCATGCCATCCCATGACGTATCTCAGTCATTCCTGGCCTCTCCATTTCAAGGCTGTGAGGTGGTGTCACTTTACCCACGTTGGCCACGAAGCGCAGCACATATATGCGATGTCATGTAAGGCAATGTACAAGTCATATCTTGTGCCGAAAGCCCCCGTGCAGAGACACCCAACGATGCGCGTCCTCGTCCTCGGCACAACGAATATTGATGGCCTGTAGTGGGAGGCAAAGTGATCAGGTGCAGACAGACGCAGCTAACATGTGGATCAACGACCTTAACATGACAGATATAGGGATATTCATAGAAGATGTCGTGGGATGAATCGCCAGAAATTCGAATATGGCGCCGAGCGGTGTCTGTCGGTGCATGTCTGTGTCGATGGTTGATTGGACCCTGAGCCTTCCTGCAGGCACAGAAACGGTACGATGCAATTGGGAGAGCGGGAGACCTGTTGCCTGGACGGGCCCAATCTTAATGCCGTACCATACCGCCTTTCAGCGTCCCTTACCTGAAGCGGTACTATCGGATTCCTGATGGATGGCGATGTTGATGACGACGATGAGGATGGTATAAGTGTAAAAGTTGGAGTATAGGTTGGAGCGGTATTACGTCGAGCCGGCTCTTGTCGGCTATATCATTGTTGAGCTTAGACCGGAAGCGTACCGTTTAAATGAAACGTCCAAGAGCTTTCCCGGCCTTGAGTAGGGAGGCATCTTTCGGATCTGTAAATAGTCGCTTGTGCCTTGATCCTAGGCGATAGCTTCAGAAGCATTGGGCAGGAGCTCACGGAAGGTAGCTCAGACTGCTCGACTACTTTTCGGTGCAACGTCGATCAACCGACGTCCCTCGGGGATTCAGTTCCACTCTCTTGCATGCAGAAGATGTCGAGTGAGTGAGCAGATCCTCTTGCATCTGATGCATGTTGAGCGCATGAATACCTGAATCCTGTATATGTCCTGACGGTGATGCAAGACGATCGATTGGCAGGGCCAGTACTCGGCGCTGCTTGACCTTGTTGCTGTTGATATTGTTGATGGAATCGAGCCGGCACGCGATTCTGATTTCGGGAACCCTTGCCGGTGATTCGGGTGTTATCCTCCAAGGTCTGTTTCGGCAGTCTGGTTAAGATGCATCTATTGGTCCTTGACCAGAACAGGCAACTGGCCGCAAAGAAAGGAACGCTCGAAAATCACAATCTGTGGCAGCCACGCGTGAGGCAAAGATTCATTCGATCGCCACAAAGGGGTTACATACGGTATACGTACTGTACTTGTAGTTGTGTGTTCGTTGATGGTCAGCCACATCGATGCCATGGAATGCGTGACAGTACCGTACGTCGTGCCACTCTCACATGAGGCGTGCTACTGTATATCTACTCCGTACTTCGTATGTCTATCTTAGCTCCAGCAGCTGTGTGTTGTTGCCGATGCGGGTCAGAATAATGTAACGAACGGCACGGCTATACAGAGGTGGTAGCAAGTGGTGTACGGCTTCTTGTCCGAGTGTGCTTCTCTTCCTTTGCGGTATTGTTATCGTCGTGGCTGGCCTGTTGGCCTGTTGACCTTCTGGACCTTACACCTACTGTACAAAGTAGAATTGATGACCACGCTGGGCCAAGTCCTGCTGCCGACTTGACGTGGAAATCTTGCAATCGGATGATGTGTCAAGGATGTTGATAAAGTGCCGACTTGCCTCCGACTATGGACGCATACAGGGTACAAGTCCCTGCGGTAAAGCATGGCAACTGGATCTTAGACCAACCAATTACACCCCCAGACTGAACCAACAATTTCTTTATACATGAATAATCATGGGCCGTAGACGCCTCTGTTGACTACTCACTATTCCCCGACAAGGACGATTGATTTCAAGTCAAGTATGTCTGTATAGTCCTTCAATGGAGACCTTGCCTTCGCTGGCGTGCCTATTATTAGCTACTCTTCTTGTTGATGACGCCGAAGTCGGCAGTGGTTATGTACATGTACTCTTTGTACATACCGTGATGTGTGTGGTGCCGGGTTCAGGGGAGACTAATTCGGAAAGTCCAACAGCTGCCCATTTAGAGTGATGTTAGAATTGAAAGCACATCAGACTACAGAGCTCCAACTGGCCGGGCTTGGAGTCATGACAAGACTGTAGCATAACGTTATGTAATGCAATCTCCAACAGCCCCATGTTTTATTGACAGACTCCACACCAGAGCTGAACGTGCTTGGCCATATGAAGTAGGTAGTCCTTGGTGCCCAACAAGTACTTGGAGCAGCATGATGATCACAAGGATCACACTCTATGTGAGACAAATGCATTGTGCTGAATGCCCTGTCAATATGTCCATGCAGCGGCCAAGCATTCAATACTCTTTTTGTCCCTGCATGTTGATGCTTGAATGATTTCAGTAGAGAACTTTTGCAAAGTGTAAATAATTATTTACACTTCTAGGATAGGTTTAGTGGATCAGATTTTTATAAATCTGACCCTAGACAGAGTTCTGAAGTGTTAGCAGTTTTCATAATGTGAAAATCATTAACACTTCATTTACACTATGAAATTAGTCTAGTTAGATCTAGCTTAATAGATTATTATGACTTCATGCTGTAATGAAGACTCAAGAGTTAGACATTAAATTTATATATTAATACTATGTTTTTCATACTTTATTATTATATAGATTATTCAATTAATCATGTAAATTAATTAAACTTTATAACTTTCACTTTTAAATTTAATTAACTGTCAGACTCATCATCTACAGTTACACTGTCTTCTTTATTTATCTTTAATGTTTTAATATTCATTAATTCTGCTCTAACTGCAGCTCTCATTACTTTCATTTATCTCATCATTTTTTTTATCACTCTTACTGTCACTCTCATTCATCTCATCATTCTCATCATCATTCTCATTTACTCTATCATCTTCCTCATCATTCTCATCATTCTCATCATCATCATCATCTTTCATGCAGACCTCACAGTCATACATAATTCTCAATTAATAAAGAAAAAAAACATTATTTTGCTGCAGATCTGTCTGCAAAAGCAGTTAGTATATAATGTTCTTAAAAAGAGAACAGAGTTCTGACAGAAAATTAATGTAAAGTTTATTTATAAGATAAAGTGATCTTATAACTCTTTAAAGTATTATGTAAAATCATTAATAAAGAAAAGAAAGCAGCATTTAGTTAATTTTGTTATTAATGATAAAAATTTAAAAATCAATCTCATTAAAGTTCTTAATGCATGAATTAAGATGATGAAAGAAAATAAAGCAAAGAAGTAAGTAAAGAAAAAGACTGCAGAAGAATTGACAGAATAAAAATGTTAAAATAAGAGTATAAGAGATAATTTGATGCTTTAAATGAGTAAAAAAGAAAAAAAAAATGATAATTAAAGTTTTTAAATAATTCTGATACAAAAAACAGTGATAATAAAGACTTATCTAGCTTGTACAGCTCTTTCATTCATTACACTATTGTATTTTTATAAATTCATAATTTATTTATTACTTTATTTATTACTTCATCTGTCACTTTATTTATCACTTCATTCATAACTTTCTCTCACAGTCAATTCAGCACTTCAGCAGTTCACATTAAACTGTAACAGTGATAATAAAGATTTATTAAGTATTTAAAATGAAATTTTTTGCACATTGAGTTCTCTGCAGTTTAAGCTCTTATCATTATGTTTAAAAGTTATATTTAGTGAGAGAATTCAAGTCAGAATATGAAGATATATATTATAAAGATGAAAATATGTAAACCTATGAGCCTCTTATCTATAAGAGGCTGATAAGTAAGGTATGTAACAATGTGAGACACTATGTTACAACAGCTATTCAATGAAGTTTCAATGTTAAAGTCTTGTATTGATGAAGATTAACAACTAAAGAACTTAAAAGATTTGCATATAAAGGCTGTCTATATAGTACTTTGCTTATCAATCATTGTGTAAGAAATTCAGCTATGATTCAGTATGAGTGCATAGTGATATTATAACAATTGTCTCTTCTTCTATGTGCTGATTCTTCAGCACATTGATGTATCATCAATGTTAAGTCAGCAAGATGTAAGCAACAATTTACTTAACATTCTTATGTATTTTGCTTGTTGTCTATTTTAGCTAGGCTGATGATCTTGTGCAATACTTTAAGTTTGTTACATTCAGATAGGTAATGATTCAGCTTTGTTTGACAGTAAATAATATGCAAAACATAAATGAGATCAACTTTTCTTTATTTCTGAATTGATTAAATTGATGATCTCTTTGTTTAATTGTAATATATAAAAAACTCTTTCTTACATACAACTTGCACTCATTTCATCTTCAACATCTTAATAAATCAAAGTCATAGCAACTTTGTGACTTTAAATGATGCTTCTCTCTCATAACATTTTGTAAATGGCACAATAGCAACAGTGTAGCAACATTAACATCATAATCATCAAGAAAAATAAAAGAGATATTCTCTCTGCTGTGTCTTTCATTAAGAATTCAGCAGAATTATCAGCAGTTTCTGTACATATAGTATTTAAGACATCAACACATTCTAATAATGTTGCAGTTTAAGAAATGCACTTATATAAGTATGAAGAAACACAACAATAAATCTTTAAGTTTCTGTTACTCTCATCATTAAACACTGTTCATCAACACAATCTCAAATGTTAATGAGTTAACAAACTCATCAGAGTCAGTTCTGAAGATTAAGTCTGTAAGAGCTAGATCAGTAAAGAATGCAATAAATATTGTAAGTAACACTGTTGACATACTTGCTCTGCTGAAACAAAATGCAGAAACAGAATACAGTGAAGAAGAATATTGAGTACAAAAAACATGAGTATCTTAAGATAAACTTACTGACAAAATGTCTGCACAATAATGATGAGGTGCACATTCTGAATAATATTGTTGCACAAAAAAGACAGCAACAAGAATCCTGTCACTGTATGTAGATGTGATTGTATTTATTCAATCTTTTTAACAATAAAATGCTGCCTTTTCACACATCACTTCTCTAAGCTGCAGATAAGTCATTATTGATGAACTTAATTGAAAATGCTTACTCAGTGATCATTGCTGTGCTGCTGACTTCACAGAACATTATTCTTACAGCATAATTGACTTGTTAGAAACTTGTTACTCAGAAGAACATCAAGCTCAAGATTACAATCAGTAAACATCTTTCTGCTCTGCATCATATGTCACATTTCTCTTTCACAGTAACATCATTGTATACATTGCACTTCAATTTCATTTTCATTTCAGTTCTCAAGAATGTTGTCACTTCACAACATCATACTTTCAGCAATTTCTCTATTTTCTTATTTGCTCATGCTGACATCATCTCAATGCTGCATCATAATTATTACATCAACAACAAATTAAATTCTTTCTGTTGTCTCTGCTGTTCAAAACATATCAGCAACAACATTAGTCAGTGCAACATTATTGAGAATCAAAATTGCAACTATTATAAGATGCTTCAAAAGCTGTGCAACTCAGTTTGACAGAAAGTTTCTTGTTATTTTGTGATGCATTAATGATAATAGATCTTTACATTCTTTAATTGCTGAGTTAACAACTTGTACACACTTGCTAATCATGTCATCATCATGACAGTCAATGATGTTCATCAGTTTCAGCTTCAGCATCATCTCAATTATATACAGATATCATTTATTAAGCATGTCATCATCTATATTATTTGTGTTGTGAGACATCACAGCAATCATCACAAGTCTGTAGAGATTTATAATCTGTTGTTGCTCATGATTTAAGAGCAGTGAGTGATCACTGTAGTGCAGATATTTATGTTAAATATCTTTTACTTTATAATTTGTTCTCTTAATTTTCTTGTGCTTTGCTGTCATCATCATATTGCTTATTTCACTTCAAGTATGAGCTTTTCTTTCTTCAATTAAGTAACAACATCTTAAAAAGCTCTCACAACTCAATGCTGTAACTTAGTCACTTTGACAGCAATTACAACATTAATAAATAGTCACTATTCTTATCTTCTGCTTCTGATAGCAATGCAGATACAGAGATGACAGACTGATTTAATAGTGTTTTGCTGATGTGTTAATTGTGTTTTGACTTCACTTCTTTTAGATGATACTATGTAAAATATTTTTAATAGAAGTTTTTAATTTCTTAAATTTCATTTACACTTTCACTTTCTCTCTGTTCTTATATTGTATTCTTGTTGCAACACTTTCACACTTCTCATATACTTTACTCAAAGTTACTCATTATATTCTGTCAAATATTTTACTCACTTAACTTCATATTGTAACTGTTCTCTTCTTTGTCTCTTATTTAAGATATCTTCAATCTTGTATTTCTTCTCATCATTTATGAGATTCAGAAAGAGCAGTTCTGACAAAGAATTATTATTTAGACAGCATTTATAAAACTTTAAATATAAAACATAAAATATATTATGAATTTTATAGTGAGCAGATAGAGTCAGTTAATATGCTTGTTTATTAATAAGATTGATAATTCAAAAAGACTTAATGAATTTGTGCAACAATTTCTTACTTAATCTGTATTGCTTTAAGTTCTTGATGAACAATAGCATTAAATTGCTGACATTGTAGCTTTTTTAAACATAATTTTTGTCAAAGTACTTGACTTGTGCTTTTACAGCAGCTTGTCATCACTTTATTATTGTGACACAGATTTTCTTCATTTACTGTACTTAATCTTTCACTGCTGACATCTTCTCTTCATAGATATTGTTCTCAATGTGTTGAGTGATTCTTAAGTAATAGCTCATTAATGTCTTAAATGATGTTTAATTAATCATTGTATGTTTTCTGTTTGCATATATAAACTCTGTCATAAACAGAAAGAACACTTAGTCATCTTGTTCTTCACAATAATAACAATGCAGATAGTGTTCTAAAGTTTAATTCTATCTTTTAATTTAATTATCAGTTTATAAATAAAAGACAGTGCTTAGTCTTCACTTCATTTGAAGTTAATAACAGAATTTAAATCAATATGTATTGATAAAGATTGATTCTCAGTCTGAAACAATATTTCTGAATTTTTCATAGCAGTATATGATCTGTTCAATATATATATCAGCTAACTTGATTGCAGTAAGTTTTTTAGTGACAGAAATATATCAGATCATCTTTGTAAGACAATTCACAATTATCAGTATGAAGTCATAAACATTAGCTTCTCATCTGCTAGGCAGCAAGTCAGTGATTATATTCATTGTTATTTTCTTTTATGATTAAGTAGATAGTGATAATGACTGTAATTTGTCATATGAATGATGTCTTAATACTTAAACTCTTAGGCATACAGCACATAAAGTAACATATTCTTGAACATTATTCATCATATTGATTCAGTAATACTTTCTAAACAATAAATTAATTATTTTATCTACTTCATAATGTTCTGCTAGAACATCATCATGATGCAGCTTCATAAGCTCATTCTTGACAGCTTTATCAGATAATATGTATATCTTGTTCTTATAATGAAATAGTTTAGTGAAATCAAACATTCACAGACTGTCATTAATGTCTTAATGACTGCAATTACTTTATAATTTTAAGTCTTATCACATCTTTGCTGTTAAAACATCAGTGTTCTGCAAGAGATGAATAAGTTCAAGAAAGAGTGATTATTTCTTATTATGTATTATTTTGTTGTCAGTCACTTTCTGAATCAATGTATATAAAATGAACTGTTTACAATCAGTAGTTTCAGCAACAGAGTTAAGCAGCTCTTCTGCTATGTTGTGTATAGATAAATTAAATGTATAGTCATTGTTCTTTAATTCATTTCTAAATAAAGATTTTCTAAATCTTTTATTGACTTATTCTTAACAGTCATGACCTTCAGCCTAAGTGCTTAATTGATATTCTTTTAATAAAATGATCAGCATAATTTGCAGATTTAAGCTTTAAGTGTTGATCTGACTAACTAGAGCAATAATGCTTGATTTTAATTCTTAAGATAATGTGATCAGCTTTTATTGCAATGTTAACAGTAATCTGTTCATGCTCTTCTTGACTTTGTAGTCAGAGTGTCTCAACAGTGCATTAATGAGGTTTGTTTTTTCTAATTAATGTATGATTATAAAATCATAAGCAGCTAACCTCATAACTCAGTGTGCTTGTCTTCTGTTTAATGATTTCACATTCATAAATTCTCATAGATTATTGTGATTCATGAATATCTCAATAAGATAATGACTATCCTCAAGATAGTGTCATCAGTGTTTAAATGCCTTTATAATTGTCAACAATTCTTGATCATAAATTTCATAGTGTGTTTTGATCAGATTTAACTTTCTTAATCAGAAGGCAACAAAATGTCATTGAGTATCTGTCTGAAGCTGTGAATAGATATTTATTAACTTAATTATTGAGACATCAGTTTCAATCTGAGCTCTTAGCTCTGAGTTAAAGTGCATTAAAATAGACATCTATATAAAGATGTTACAAAGCTTGTGAAACACTTATACTGTCATTTATGATCACTTAAAGACATCTATCTTCTTGCTGTTCTTGCTGCCTTTTAACAGATCAGTTAAAGAAGCAGTGATCTTAGAATAGCTCTGTATAAAGTGATGATAAAAGTTTGCAAATTCTAGAAATATTTATATTTCATGATAGCTTCTAGATATCAGTCATTTCTTTATGATTTTAACTCATTGTTGATTCATCAAAACATCAATAGTGAAGATAATAAACTTAAGAAATTTCATCTGTATAGTATGAAAAGTGCACTTCTTTAAATTTGCATACAGTTTAAACTGTTAAAGTTGTTTTAGAATTTGTTTCACATGACTCTGATGTTCTTCTAGAGAACTGAAATAGATCAGAATATTATTTAAATATATTACATAAAAGACATCAACTAGTTCAGTCAACATCTGATTAATATAGATTTGAAAAGTTACTGAGACATTAATCAGTCTGAATGACATGATTATGTACTTAAAATGATTATAGCATGTGCAAAACACAGTCTTTCACTTGTTGTCTTTCTTGATTCTGATGTGATGATAAGCATTCTTAAGATCTAGTTTAATGAATATCTTAACTTCACTTAACTGATTAAGTGTCTCACTAATCAGCAGCAGAGAGTGACAATTCTTGACAGTAATCTTGTTAAGATCTTTATAGTTAACACATAGATGTAAGTTTTCTTCATTTTTTGAAATAAACAGAACTGATGCTTCTGCATAGGCTGAGTGCACAGGTTGCCTATAGGTCACACAGGTTCAGGTTGAGTCTGAGTGTTGAGTCAGGTAAAATGAACTTTTTTTGGCTCAGATTGAGTGCAGATTAATCTGACCTGACTCTGTGCAGATTGCAGATTATTTGTGAGCTAAGTAAGCAAGAATTAGTCTGACTAAGCAAGTATAAGTTGATATAAACATGTAGAAGTTTTTGTCAGTTAGTTTGATAGTGTGCATGTTAAAATTATACATTAGAAATGAAGATTTCATCTTAAATCATAGCATGTACTATTCTTTGAAAGTGCATAATGATGTTGTCACTGACTATGCTATGACTCTATGCTACAAAGCCTAATCAGCACTTAAAACAATCACCATCATTTACTGATGAGAATTCATCTTCATTCACTGTTCAAAGATCTATATCTTTTGACATCAAGAGACTCAAGACACAAACAATCATCATTCAACATCATTCTGTTGATGAAGTGATGTTGAACATCACTCTGTTAATGAAGTAATGTTAGACATTACTCTGTCAATGAAGATTGAGAATCTCTGACTGTATGATTTCACCTGAGGTCAAGAGCCCTCAACTATGTGATTTTATCTGAGGTTGAGAGCTTCTGACTATGTGGTTTCATCAAAGATTGAGAACCTCTGACTATGTGATTTCATCAGAGATTGAAGACTCTCAACTGTGTAATTTCATTGAAGGTTGAAGGCCTCTAACTGTGTAATTTCATTGAAGGTTGAAGGCCTCTGACTGTGTGATTTCACCAGAGATCAAAGGTCTTCAACTGTGTAGTTTCATCAGAGGTTGAAGGCTCCTGACTGTATGATTTCATCAGAGATCAAAGATTCCTGACTGTGTGATTGAGTGATGTGGTGAATGATGAAATAGTGAAGCATAAAGAAGAAGTGATGTAAATAAAGATGATGTGATTAGAATTAATTTGATATTCACTGTTAAGAATTAGCATTATTCACTGTCAGATTACTCTCATGTAAGTTTGCTCATTACTTGCCTCTCTTCATTCTCTTCTTTCTTTCTGCTCTTCAAATGCAAGTGTTCTTTCTGATGCACAATGTATTTCTCTTGAAAGCAGAGAAGTTGACATTGTGTTCTGAACAGATTGTAGTCTCATGAATTTTTTATGTTCATTGACATAACTATTAAGCAAATCTCTTCTGGCTCTCTTTTTGGGATGAGCTGAGGAAATTGATAATGTAGTTGATTGTGAAGATGCTGTGATATTGACTGATTCATTCAGATTGTGATTTTTTAGTCTTTTAATGAGAAATTCTAATGTACATGCATCAGTCAGCTGTCTTCATAGATATTAAGTCTCATATCTTTGTTCAGATCATCAGAGTCATTATCTGAAGTATTGTGAGAATTGCACTCTGAAATGTCATAAGTGATTTGATTCAGAGTATCAGCCAGACTGTTATCTGCAATGTTAGAAGAATTGCAATTCAGAATAAATACATAAGATAGATGCTTCATGTCTGTATCAGCTTCATCTGAAAACAAGTCTTCTGCAGTGTTCTTTCTTTCAGTTATGAGATAATTCAGTTTCTAATGTTGAAGTAAATTGAACTTGATCATCATAATGATCTTAATGATGACTTCATTTAGTTGATCTCTTCAATAAGTAATGACATCTTAAGCAAGATTAAACAGTCATTCAATCTCAACATCAGCAATAGATATAGCAAGAACATCCTTGATCATTGTGACTAATACTGAAAAGATCATGATCTGTGACTTTCAGTACTTCAGAATGTCAAGATCATTCTTATTGACTGAGTACAGTGAAGAATCTAAGTATTGATTGACTTTCAAATCAATAATTGTGATGTCATTAAGTTGAGTCTTGAATTGCTGTGCTTTTATGATGAGATTTATGAATGATTTAGTGGCAGATAATGTTGAATTTCAGATACAATCATGTGACAAAGCATTCTCATGTAAACAATAATGATCTTTATAATAAGTCTGAAACTCAGTTCAATACTATGCATAATATGTCTGGCCTCACTCAGCTGACTGCACACCTCAGCAATTAGTGATGCACATTAAAAATACATATTAGAAAGATCAGTAGAAAATGTACCTGATACAGTGAAAGTTTCTGTGTAGAGTCAAGAATGATGACAATGTTATATAATAAGTCATTCTTATCTTCTGTTTGCACATAATACTTCTTCATCTTAGTTAATGCTTTCTCAATAGCTGTCTTCAGCTTCACTGTTCACTTCAAGATTAAGTCTAATTTCTTCATGTTATTCTGATTCTTCAGATGATCAAAAAGATTAATGTACACAAGAAATGTCTTGTGCATAATTGAATTATGTATTTAACTTATTGACTCTGTGTACTTCTTAAAAAGTTGAAGAAGCATCATCATATATGTGACTTGCTGTCACTTCTGCTCAAATACACATAGAGTCTCAAGCTTCTTGCTTGATTTTGTGGTTCTGTCACACTCTTGACTGATTTAGGCACATATATCATTGCAAAGTTGATAGACTCTTTACATCATGTTATAGATAGAGTTTCATTGTGTTCTGACATTCTGTATAAGTGTCAGAGCAGAATGTGAATGAATGAAGTACTGAATTCTTTTGAACATTTTGTATTGCTGTGAAGAGAAATTTGTAGCAATAGCAAGCTGTCAAATCTAGGTATTTAAGAATGTGTTAGCCATATCTGTTAGAACTATCTGTTAGAAACAAGATAGTAATATATCTTGAACAGAGTGTTAGACAGAGTGATTTTCTTGATGATTTGTGTCAAATTATTCTTGTCAAATGATAAAGTAATTGACTCATTGACTATTGATGTCTTTAACAAGTCAAGTAGATTCTTGACAGCTAGCTGAATGACATGTGCAAAGCAAGAAATGACATTGACTGCAGTCTGTCATATGATATCTCTTCTTTTTAAAAGCTCACTCAAAGCTCTCTGCATGAATTCATTGTTGCTGTAGTTGTCTGTAGTCACTGCAAGAAGATGCTTCTTCAGCTTATATTCTTAAAGAATTGCAAAGATCTCTGCAGTCATTGATTGATCAGTATGTTGACTGTGAAGAAGTTAAAAGACAAGAAGAATTTTCTGATAGTTTTAGTTCTTGTTGATAAAGTAAGTGATAACACTCATAAAGGCCAGATGACTGAGACTGATTCAGTTGTCAAGTGCAATTGAGATTTTGATAGTTTGCTTAAGCTCAGTGAGAAGTGTTTCTTAAATGTTCTGATGTTGTATCTTTACTAAATTGTCAAATCAGTGTCTATCAGGCATCAATGTATCTGATTACAGCATTTAAATGAGTTTTTGGAATTCAGGGTTTTCAAGTGCTCAAAAAGAAAGGTTTAGAAAGAGAAAGCTGTTTAAAAGTTATTTAATGAAGTTTTCAGCACTGAAATACTTATTTGCTGATTTCTTGTCAAGTTTTGTCTGCTGTGCTATGTCAGAGATATGCATTAGAAACACATGTTAAAAAAGCAGAAATCAATGTTTTTAAAAGTGAATCAAATATTCATGCTTAAGTAGATGTTCATAATGATAGCTGAACAGTTCTTGATTGATCTATGATTTTAAAGAGAATTTGTATCACTGTTAGTCAGTATTGAATGAATTATATTCTCATCACAATGACAGCAGATCAAGCAAGATACATCAGTATATTGATGTGCTGTCTCTAGATACTCTTGTTACTCATTGCTGACATGAAGATGATCACTTCATTGCACAATACAGTGTTTTCAATTAGATTTGTCAGTACTAAATTGACTATCATCAATGTTCTTTTGTTCATAGTCAGTCAAAATTCATCACTCTTTAAATTTACTCTGCAGCTCATCCTTTCTGACTGAGTCATCATGTTCTGAATATTGAATTAGATGTCTTTGAGAGTCAATGAATTTCAAGCTTGAAGAAGATTCTGAAGATGATTTAATTGAAGTACTTAAAGATTCTGTTTGAGAATTGATGACATCATTATAAAGTGTAGATGATGATGACTGACTGAAAGTCATGTGAATGATTAAGCTATAGAAATACAAAGCTTTGAGAATTACTCTGTGAAGTGTGCATGATGTGTTTACAGAATTGTGATGCATTCAAAGACATAAACATACTTCATAGTCAGAAGTTAAGAATCAAACACAATTGCTATTTAATGTTTCTAATGTGTTTTTCTAATGTGCAATGACTGCAGAGGGCCCTGCCTTCATTTTAAATATTCATTGATTGAGAAGAACTCTTAATTTGACTACTGAGTGAGCTACTCTCAGTCAGATTAAGAAAAGCAATATAGTTTGATTGTTGCAGTAATTGTCTCATCTATCTTATATATTTGCTGCTCTTCTTCAAGAAGAAATCAGAAGATGAGATGAAAGTTATGTTGATGACTTTGCTACAGATATATTCAAAAGCTGTACTGTGTAATCTATGAATGTTGTAGATCATCTTTACTTCTATGATATTGCAACACATTCAAACACATTTAACACATAACACTCATCATTGTAATTAGAGAAATAGAGTTAAAAATTAATGTTTTTAATAGACTTTTCTGATATGCAATCTTCTTGTCTTCTTCAGTCTAGATATTATTGAATGTGATCATTTTCAAAGTGCACTAAAAGAATTAGGTAGTGAGAGCTAATCTTTATACAGAAAGAAAAAGCAAAATCATTTATTTATTTGTGACTTGTGCAGCAAGTTAAAGCATCACTGACTGCTTTTCTCTTTTAACTGTTTCAGAGTCTTTCAGCTCTTGCTTAAGACAATATGATCACTTCTGTGAGCTTTGCTCTGTCAACAATCTGTTTCTTGAATCATGATGTGTGTAATGCTGATAAAAATCATATTATAGAATTCAGTTCTTCAGAGATTCTCCTTAAATTATTCTCTACACCTTCAGAAGTCTGCAATTGACATAAGCATGTTAAAATTATTTGTTAAAATTCTCTTATCTTCATCACTGTCTCACTAACTACAGCATTCTTCTCACTGACATCTTTCTTCTTAGTTTTGTTCTCAGCAACATCTTCAATCACAACTTTCTCTTCAATAACATCATTCTTCACAACTTCTTTCTCAGTCATCTCTTCAACTGCAACATTCTCTTCAATTATAACTTTCTTCTTATTGAGATTCTTCTTCACAACTTCTTTCTCATCAACATCTTTAATCACATCTTTCTCTTCTTCATCAGCATTCTCCTTCACACATAAACTCTCTTCTGATGAGATAACAATGACAAATTTCTTGAGCTTGATCATCTATAATAGTTATTAATATGTTAGAAATAACTGTTAAAATTCTCTTACTTTAATTATGAGTTCATCAGAATATTTATGTTCATCTAAATCTAACTTTATGATTCAGAATTCATCATCATTCTCTGTGCTCAATGTCATGACAGAATTCTCATCATCAAAAAAAAAGATATGCATTCTCTCTGAGATCTTAAGATCTTTAACTGCACTGAAGAATTCAAGCTTCAAGGTATGTTCTTCTGAATCTGGAATTGTGTAGCTACTAATGATAAGTAGATACATGTTAAAATGAACTGTTAGAACACTTACTTTACTGTTATGTTCATGATATTATCAGAGTCTGCTATCTGCTGTTAAAAGTGTCTCATATGCATTTCTGATTTGAGGTCACCAGCTATCTGAAGACTGTGTCTTTCTCTCAGATAGCTTATCTGTTCTCAGTGCTGAATCACAAAATCAATGTTTTGCTTCACTGTTTCTTCAATTGTTGAGTGAATCTATCATATAACAAATAAGTTCTAACAGATTTTTCTAACATGTATGTGTGATATTTATCTCTTCAGTAACCTTCTTCTTCATCAGAGACTTCACTTCCTTCTTATTCTTCTTTGTGATTGCAAGATCTTCAATCTTCATTTACATCTCTTACTTCTTCTGTCTTCTCACAATCTTCTATCTCTCTCAGTTAATCTCTAACTTCAGTCACTTCATTAATGTCTGTTAACAGTATCAGACTCATAGAGCTCATAGATATATCATTTTGCTGAGTTTAATATTAATTCTTCATGATATCTTCTGTCAAATCCTTCTTCATCTGCTTTCTCATCTTCACATTGACTTTAACTCACACTGGTGTCAGTTTAAGCTTACTTAAGACATAGTGATGTGTTGATCTGTTATGATCATTTACTTAATCAAGAAGACAAGCATTGAAAGACAGCTTGCTCTGATGTTTTCATTCTGCAGCAGTATAAGAGTGTTGAGAATATTCATTCTTCTTCTTGTGCAGACTATCACTTTCATCTTTAATATGTTGTTCAGCTTTTCTTGATGATTCAACTTTATGTGTCTCTGTCAGTCATCATTATAAGATACAGACTTCAATTTCAGACTTCTACATGCTCAATGTTATTAATGTATTAGAAATAAGCATTAAAACTTACATCAATGTCAGCATTGTCAGACTCAGCAGACAAAGAGATATTCTTGATGATAGTCTTAAATGATGTAATATGCAAGATGATGTCTTTCTATATTTTAAGTATTATTAATGTGATAGACATAGATGTTCTAACTTATCTTGAAGTTCTCATAGTATTTTGTGAGCATGTTGACAACAGCATTCATGACAGAGTCTCTCTATACATCAAATGTTATTAATGCATTAGAAACAGACATTAAAATATATCTCATCATCATTGTTGTGATGCTTCTTTGAAGACAATGATGTTGATGAAGATATAGCACAGCATTTTGAAGTTTCAGAAGACATCATAATATGTATTATTTTTATTAGATAATTTTAATGTGCATGTCAGTTAGAAAAGAAATATAAATGTTGAAACTCATATTCTTGATGATGCTGATGAAGATGAGATGTTCAGAGTTAAATGATTGTGTAAAGAAAGATAAGCTGAGCTCTTAAGTTTGTTTTGTTTACTCAGTGAATTTCTCAATAACACTATGGCAACAACATAGCTTCAGTAACACTACATTGATAATCTTAGATTGAAATAATGCATTTTACATTAAAACAAAACACTTGCATCTATCAAAAGTCTTCATCTCAGACATTACATTCACAGAGTCATCAGCAACATCAGATATGTCTAGTTCTTTGTCTTTAATGCATCATTCTAACAGTCTAATTAAAACAGAAGCATCTTCATCATATCTTCATAATAAATCTTATCTCTATAAGATCACAATCATCACTGAATCATCTATCAAGTCAAGATTATCTATCTCATTTCTAATGGACAATTCTAACAGTTCTAGATAATATAACCAGAACAAAGTGAACCTCAAAGACAGTGAAGTCAAGCAGGGTAACAAACTACAATAGAGTGAGAGATACAGCTAAAGAAGGAGGCTGAGTAGCTGTAAAATTAAAGAAGAAAATGACAGCTGAGATTACATTACAGTTATTAAAGAAGCAAAGATTCAAGACTGACAGTATGTATACACTCTGTCTATTTTTTAACAGTACTTTTTAATGTGTTTATAGTGATCATGCTCAGAAAGATCAGACACTATCAAAAGAGTGTGAAGTCTCTGATTCTTAAACTATCATTTCAGCAACTGATTAGAGAGATTGTGCAGAATATCTTGTTTGAATCTTATCTTCACAAATTAAATATATTTATCTGCTGACAAAGCTCTGCTATTCAGGCTGTACAAGAGGCTATGAAGGCATTCTTGATAGAATATCTTGAGAGTAATACTTTACATATTGATGTTGAGATCAACTACTAATAGATATTTAGACATCAACTTGTATGCAATTCATGTGAAATGCATAACTATTCAAACAAAGAACATAAAGTTAGTTCATTACTTCTATCACAAATTAGTGTTGTTTGAGTCTTTCTCAAATCTTTAAAGATAGTATTACAGTTGTAGTCTGTAAACTACAATGTGTGTAGCTTAACTCATTATAATAGAATTACACTTGTTCTTGACTTGTTACAAATACATGTTAGAAATATGACTGTAACATGATTGTGATGTTGTCTGAATTTATACAGTAAACTTATGCTACATACTAACTCAATAGAGCATAGAATTGAGATCAGTGTAACTCATTATGACTAGCCTCATCTGTGTGTGAGTATCTGTGCAGATTGTAAATAGAGTTGATCTGTACATAAATTCAACCTGACCTGACCCAGACCCTAGTGCAGGTTTAGGTCAGGTACACTTTTTTCAACTTAACCTGACTCTACACTCAGCCTACTTCTGCAGAACTGACAAAATGTTGTATTTATTTCTTCATTAAAATGTTGTCTAGATATTCTCTAAGCACTTGTAGCTCTGTTTTTAACAAATTGTAAAGTGAATCATAAAGTAATTTATGTCTCTCTGTCTTTATGACATGATCATGATCTTGATAAGATGATAATTTGCTAACATTCTCTTCAGAGAACACATCTATGTATTTGTTGTATTGCTGAGATAGTGCTGATGTTTTGCTGACAACATGTATAACAATTGTTGATGAGCCTGATTTAGACATCATTAATAATGCATAAACAGCAGATTAATTTTAAATGTTGTTGACAAACACTTTAGACTCATCAATAGTCAGAGACATTTGTTCTATCTTATAATGTCATGTATATGAGTCACAATTGATATAAATATGTTGCTGTTTCAGATCTAAGAGATTAAAGATGAGTTTAGATTCATTTTTATTTAAAATATAGAATAACTGCTCTTCAGTTTGCTCTTGTTCTTAACTGTTGATGAGTTTATGCTTCATTAAATATGTATTATAGCAGTAGACATGTTGTCTCTTCAGAAGCTCTGATCTTAAAAGTTCTGCATTAACTCATGTCAATTAATGAATAATAATGTATCACTAAGACATTACATTGATCTCTGCTGCAGTGTTTAACAGTACACTGACAGAAACTCAGTCAAATTTAATTTAAACTTAATCTTTTTTTACAATGCTGAATTTCTTTATGATCTTTAATCTAATTTTCATTACTAAAGTACAGTCAATGAAACTCTGTCTTTTTTTGTCTTAACTACATTAATCTTAATATAATTAAGATTTTTTAAAGAACTTCTGCAGTTCTTTGTGAAATGATCTGACCTTTCACAGTTATAGCAGCTATTCTTTTTAACATCAGTCTCAAAATGAGATTTGTCTGCATTGTCATAATGACTTGATTTTGTAACTTCAGAGTTGAGATGATTGTTCTGCTGTGACTTTGCTGCCTGAATGAAAGAATATAAGTAATATTCATAAATTTTCTTGATGATGTGACTCTAAACTGTATAATCATCTACAGATTGCTGATTAATCTTTAGCTTAGTGATCAGAGTTATTAGGCTTTTTCTTGTCTTTAAAAGATCTTAATAGTTAATTAAAGCTGCTTAAATCTTTAATTAAAGTTTTATAAAGAGATAACTTATTCTCTATTTCTTTATATAGCTCAGAAGCTGATTCTTCAGCATGCTGAAATATGTTGTAAAAGCTTAAACTGATTAAATAAATTTCTATGTAACTTTTAAATATTTCTATACTGTGTTAAGTCTGCAGCTCACTGAGTTCTCAATGAAGTTGAGCAGAAACTCTGAAAAGAATATTCATAACTTATTATTTAGAAGTTTGTTCTCATTAATGTGACAAAATTATGCATCTCAAGATTTTTCTGCTAAGAACTGCATGACAAAGAGAATTTTATTGTGATCATTAAAGAAGTTTTTAAAGATTAAGTAAAATGCTGTCACAGCACTGCATATAAACTCAGTATGTTTATGAATGAACTTCTCATTATATGTAAACAAATTCTTTAATCATTGTGTTCATTTTACTGAAAGTGCATACATGACTTTGAATGCATATCACTTCATTGAACTCAAAGAGTTAATAAAAGTATAAGAAAATTCTGTATGTAATTCTTTCTCAGATAAAATTTGAGAATCTTTATCTTTCAGAAGTTTGTCAATCTTGTTACACATATTAAATGCTTATGTTCTGTAATTGATTTCTGTGAATCATCATCTTTTCTCATTATTGATCTGTCTAATTTCAGTCAGATAAATCTATTCATCTAAATGTTGATTCTTCTTCTCTGCAGCCTAAATAGCAGCCTGAATCTCTGTAGATTTCTATTTTTCAGAAATCACTTAAGTCTCAATACAGTCAGAGAATGACTCTGTCTCATTTTGTTGACTTTTAGTCTGCATATTGTAATGTAATGAATTGTCACTCTTTAAAAAGAAAAAGTTGTTAAAACTGTGAATTCATGAGTCTCTTATCTATAAGAGACTGATGAGTAAGATATGTAACAATGTGAGACACTACATTATGACAGCTATTTGATGAAGTTTCAATATTAAGATCTTGTATTGATGAAGATTAATAACTAAAGAACTTAAAAGATTGGTATGTAAAGACTGTCTATATAGTACTTTGCTTATCAATCATTGTGTAAGAAGTTCAGCTATGGTTTGATATGAGCATATAGTAATATCATGACAGAATAAAAGTTTTAAAGATGAAAATAAGATTGTTAAAGATTTAGATCAGAATTAATGAGATTGAGTAAAAATAAATAATAGAAAGAAAGATTTTTACTTGAATTGATTAACTGAAAACTCAATTAAATATACAGATAAATTAAATATTAATTATGTTAAATGAATTAAAGAAAAATCTTATTTAAATAGCTGATAAATATATTTTTAAAGTTAAAGATTTTAAAAAAAATTAACTTTCAGATGCATTGTTTTCTTCTAGACATGTAAAACAGTTAATAAGTAAAATAAATATTATATAAAAAGCAGTAACAGACTGCTGCTGAAATTGAAGCTAAATATTAAAGATATTAAATAGTCAGAGATTTTAAGTCTGTTTAAATGTCTATTTTACAGTAATTTAAATACTGAAAAGAATTTTATTAAATATCTATTACTGTTTATTGAGAATTTAATCATCTTAATAAAGTTTCATAATATCTTAAAGTTGCTGATAAATTTAATTGCTGTACAGATAGAGCTGTAAATGACTATTGTAAATTTAATAAAGATCTTTTTACATTTAAGACTTTCTTACAATTTAAAAATTATTTATTTTGCTTTTATAAGACTCAGTAATTAATTCAATAAAACTGTTTAAATACATAATATTTTGATATTTAAAGCTGTAATACTTCTTATATCTTAAATAAAAAAATCACTGATTCTCTGTTGATCAATAAATAACTTAAAATATTTCATCAATAAAACTTCAAATTATTTTTTCATTTATTCATTCTTTAACTCTCTTAATTATGCAGACATATTGTTAAAGTCATTGATATTGAAGATTTAGATGTCATTGAAGCATTTATTAATATTAAAGATATAGATACTCAATAATGTCATTGTAAATAGTTAATAGATAGAACTCTGAGCATTTAAAAAGATTAAAAAGCTGAAAAAGTTGTTGTAAAAATAACTGTTAAATTAAAACAAGACATAAAGTCAGTTTAAAGAAAGATTAATATTGTATTTATTATAAAATGATGTTAAACTTCAGAAATAGAAAAAGTTGTTGAATATTTAACACTGTAAATCTATACATTATTGTTAAACAATTGTATTGTAGATATTTAAATACTTTATTACATATAATAATGCTGTGTTTCATCATTCATATTGTTAAATTGAAATTCAAAGAAATTATACTTCATCAGAGCTATATATTGATGCTAAGACTTATTGTTAAAGATCTTAAGATGCATTATAATAAACTTAATAAGCAGAGTGACAAGCAATGAATCATTTATGTTGTGATGACAGTGAGATAAAGTGATATATTAAGATGAGAGATTTGAGTGATGAGATTACATATCAGATGTTTATGAATTTTTATATTGTCTCATTAGATTTAGTGACTGAAAGAATCAATATTCTGGCTGAAAGTGCAAATTCACTCAAAGTGTAAATAATTATTTACACTTTGCAAAAGTTCTCTAGTGTCCGTGTGTTATCGAAGAATATTCGCTCCAAGATGAGGATGTTTCTGGAGCAATCATTGCTCTGTAAAATACCATGGCTTACGCGTCCCGTACGCTTCACCCGGATATTGCATAGGCACCGGCACCTGAGGCCGGAAGACTTCCATACTGCACACTGATGTCGGGCTTGCGGCTTCGGTTTGCACGTCTGTGTTGTGTATGGGTATGAGGACCCCACATTCCCAATTCCGGCAGGTTAGTTTGGGCCTCTTTGTTGTCTTGTCCTTGACCAGTTTCCCCCATGCGCTCTCGGAAAGGTTTGCAGAGCCAACGTACGCCCAAGCAGGACACCTGGAAGCTTCCCCTGATGTTGATGCTTCTCGCGGACGTGCAAATAGTATCTGAGCATTCACGATATCAGTGGCACGTGTTGCTGTTTTCGAACAGCTTGTCCTACTTGCCTTGTTGTGCATAAGCAAGCCTATACGTTGACTCTTGCAATCTCGCATCAAGTTTCGAGGAAAAGTTGCAGAACTGTACCACTTCGATTGAAGGCAGATCGTTCCTCCATTCTATGATGATCAACGGAGCCCACCTCAGCGTAATGTCAGAGGGACTTACAGAAGGACCACCCTTACTAGTCAGCACTGTTTCTTTGGTAGGGAAGTAGATGCGAAAGTTATCCATCATCTGACCCAGCAAGGTAACTTCGTCTTCCAGCTTTGCTTCGTCGTTTTTCCTCTTGGCTTTGGTCGTGTTGGTCGGATTGTATCTCTGGCTGTACTCGGTCAATCCATCGTCGCCTGGAGGTGTCAGCATCGTCTGTAACTCTATGGTGATCTTTACCAACCTTTGGCCGCCAAATATATCATCTTGAGGAAGTCATCGTTCAGTGAACCGATGGAGGACGTCTTCATCCGCAATATGGCACGTCAGCCTAGCTCTTCGCAGGGCGAGTGTACTGATATGCTCACAACAAAGTCCACCTCTACAGGACCTTCATGATGCAAGCCGAGCACCCGGACCGCTTTGCCTAGACCGCAGTAGCCTGTTCGTCTCCAATCTTCGCCAAGGTGAGGGCCGCCACTGGTTCCGTGTCAACAGTTGGAGTACGAAACGCTTGGATGAGGGGAGAGAGCAAGGTTAAGACGAACATCGAGTGAATGAACGCAAGGCCATTGGTCTGCGAGAAGTCGAACTTGTATACGCTGTCAACAACCTCTTGCTGGAGACCCATTGCCTCAAGGAAGTGAACCAACTCCTTGCCGAAAAAGGTCATGTCCTCTCTGGTTTGTTTATCTTTATCAGATCTTGGCAGGTCGATAAGAAACACCGTCTGATTCCGTAGCCTGTATTCAGCATGCGTAGATGTGTTGGCAGGGCTTTCTTACGTTCTCCATGACACCGGTCTCACCCCAATCGTACGGGACCAGGTTTGCAGAGGGCACCACGATCCGAAGATGGGTTGGATGGGAAAGAAGCATAAGCTTAGAGTGCATGCAGTTGACTCCCCCTTCCATGGACGGGAAGCAGAGGCGCAAGTTGGATATGCCAGCCGTGTCTCGTTCGTACTGACGTTTCTGATATGCCCTACATTAGACCACGGTCTCGTAATAAAGTAACCCAATTTCCTCCGCTCACCACTGCCTCTTCTTTGGCCTGCATTACAAAGATCATCTTCGTCTCGTTCAGGCTGACTTTGCGGAGCAGCCATTCGACGTCCCATTGAAACGCGCTGAGCATTGCCAGTTCTAGATCAGCCTTTTGTAAGACCTCTTCGATCTTAATGTCCTGTTCCCTCGGGAATCCGAAGGCCCAGGTTTTCTTTACAACTCCATCAGGATATTGCACACCGCTTCTCTCCAACAATGGATGAGTACTCCCAGCACATTTCCCGGTACCAACCTTCACATCCTCAGGTGGGATCCTTTTCCGCCGTGCGGGCGGCGGGGAGATCGAGGCTTTCCTCTTACGCGCCAACCGATGTTCTTCCATCTCCTTACGGTTGAGACCAAGTATACCCAGACTGGGAGTATTGCTTGTAAGCGGACCAGGTGACGTTGCAGTGGAACGGGCATGGCCAACATATGGCGCCGATGTAGTTGCTTTATTCGGCGGACTGTCGGTCAGATCGATTACAGCACCGGAGGGTTCCAAGTTGCTCTTAGTTATGCCATTGTTGAGGGCAGATGACGACTCCTGTAGAGAAAGAGCTATCGCTTGTCTCAGCTGCTCATTGTCGTCTGAATCTGACATTTCGTATCGTAATTAGTTGTCGAGTAATCGACAAAGCCTATCACTCATGTCTCCGTGTCTCAGTGACTGATCAGAACCCTTCTAGCCAGGATCGACTGATAGGGATGATGCGATGTAGCTTGAACGAACATTCGAGAGGCCTTCTGCAAAGCATATCAGTTCATCGTGTCAATATAAGCGTATAATTAGCGCGTTTCGCTACACCGCGCTGATCAGCTGACATCGCGGATGGAGCTATCTCAAAAAGGACTAGACCAATCTGATCCAGATCTCAGCCGCATTAGCGCAAGCCCCAGCTTTGAAGAGGACGTCACGACTGGAGAAGACAGCCGGTAATATATGAGCCTGCAGCGGGTCATCCTTGCAAGAGACTGTGCGTTCTCTTCCGCATTTGCTTCTTGTCCTCCCAACCTTGAAGGCAACACACGTCCCTCTAAGGGACTGTGGGAAGTTCTTTGTAACCTCTTTCTTTCACTCCGGTGCTGGACACGTTGTAAATCTCCCTTCTCGTAACTTATCAGCTTCGTGCTGCTTGATTGAATTAGCCAAAGCCCTTGATATTGCGTACCGCGAATTGCTATTGCAGTCTTCACGGACAAGATGTCGACCTCTTCGCAGCCCTTGCTCCGCGAGGGCAAGAAAAATGTGGTCATTATCGGTGCGGGTGCTGCTGGCATGGTATGAGTGATGTGAGGGCTTGTAATACGATGCAATTGCTAATCAGCATGGTTGACAGTCTTGCGCTGCGACACTGGCTCAGCATCCGGATAAGTACAGAGTCACAATAATTGAGCGCATGTCCGTCGCCGGCGGTCAAGCCACAACCATCGCTCTTGACAAGGAAAAGTATGGTACTTCCTGGCTCAATGATGGCGTTCAGGGCGGTCATCCAAACTTCAAGCATACGCTCAATTTCTTCGGCAAGTACGGGTACGAGGCAAAGGAGCTGAAACTTCAGGTGTCTTTTGGGAAGGGCAAAGATGGATTTTGGACAAATGTCTTCCCGAGCACTCTTGTCGAGCAATTCTCTGGGGACATCAAGAAATTCGGCAGGGTACTGAAGATTATCAAGTGGACGATGCCTGTACTCGGGCTTGTGCCAATAAAGACCATGCTTAAGATGTTCTTCTTCCAGAAGGACTTTGGCGACAAGATGGTGCTACCGCTCATCGCTCTGTTTCTTGGGACCGGTACGTTTTTCAGCTGCTCTGTTATCGAACAATGGCAGACTAGGCTGACAATGGTCTCAGGAAACCAAACCGCGAATGTTTCATGTGCAGTACTTGAGAGGCTGTTTGACGACCCGAACATGAGCCTGTGGAACTATGATCCAAACACACTGCTACCAAATCTGCCCACCATGGTCTCGTTTCCCAACTGCCATGAGTTCTATCGAGATTGGGCAGCAGACCTTCGCTCAAAAGGTGTTACCATCCGGTTCGACACCGACGTCACCGCTATCCTCAGCCGAAGTAGTAAGGGGATCGTGCTCCAAACCGCGCCATTTGATGCGCAGGCGAAGAACCAAGCCGGCGAACACACAGGATCGACATCGGCCACGGAGACATTTGACGATATGGTTCTTGCCATTCTTGCCGACGATGCGAAGAAACTCCTTGGCAAGACCGCGACTTGGAAAGAGAAATTCGTGTTGGGAGGTGCCAAATTCTTTGACGATATCACTATCACCCACTCCGATAGCAACTATTTCCAGAAGACCTATGAGACACACTTCGACCCTGAGCTTTGCGCGAAGCCGAAGAACAAAGAGGACGAGGATCGTATTAGATTTGCGAAGAATGAAGACACCGGCGTAGACGGTGAACCGGGCGGTTATAGACCCATGTACTACACCCACACCTACCCTGAAAATCCTCAGAGGATTGAGATGTCTTTCGACTGCACCAACTACCAACATCAATTCCGGATGGATCATGGCGCAGACAAGGCTCCCATCCCTTACGATAATCATGTCTTCCAATCTATTTTCCTTGACAAGACTAATCGCCATCTGTGGACAATCGATCAGATCGACGAAGATAAGATCATTGAGAAGAAGTGGTGGCATCAGCTTGGTCACAGATGGCAGCATTACGCTCGGGTCGTTCCCGGCATGATGTTCATCAACGGCAAGAATCGCACTGTTTTCGCTGGATCCTGGACCTTGGTGGTATGTCATGCCTAGTCTAAACAGACGCCCATTGACAACCTTTTGAGCGCAAATACTGACTGGACAATGGGATAGAACATGCACGAAATGGCATGCGTGAGCGGCATAGCAGCAGCGTATCGCCTCGGTGCGGATTACGTGAGATTTGACGACTTTGCGGAGGACTTATTCAAGAAATATCTGCTGATCTCGCATGGTGTTATCTATCGAGGGGGCAAGAAGAAGCACTACTGAGAAGTGCTTTATCATCAACCTTGGCGTTCTCGTCAGGACTGTTCTGGTTCTGCTTGCTTTAAGACAAACATAGGCATGCGAAGGGGGATTTCTTTTGATATTGGTCTTGGGTCCTGAAACGGCTTCCTCCACTCGTGCGCTCCCTGATATAGTCATCAACTTCTCCCTAGATATATACTAATCTATGTAATATCAGCATCCTCGCCATGCAACCAAGTTATACAAATGGCTTACCTCTGAGATCCCGAATCTATGAAGTAGAATAGTCTCATCACAATCAAGAAAGCTGACGGAGTTGATGTATGTCAAGATGCCGCGATGTGGCTGAGGAGTGGCATTCGTGGTCAAAACGACTTTCGTAGCTGGTGGTTTACGCAAATAACTACGGGGCCTGTCCGCAAGCCCCTTCAATGTGAACGGAATTTTCCAACCAACAAGGTCTGCCAAGAGTCGAGTCCATCAGTAAGGCCGTGATTGTTCACTCTCTTTCACTCTAGGTTAGGCATGCCTAGCTCTCCATCAGGATTCTCCCTCGTCCCTCTCTTGCTCTTCATTTAGCGTCTCCGCTGATGAAATGGTGGTATCGGCACCGCTGGGAAAACTTAGATGTTTCCAATCCTCGATCTCCTCTATGATGCTGCGCAGACGATCTCTGATACTCTCCACCGCATAACTTCCCAAGAGCAGGCGTAGTGGAGGAAAAGAGCAGTGCGCCAGTTGCCACACCAACTCCGCCGCCTTGACCGCGCTCGTCGGCTGGCGCTCTCCCAACCACTGCACCATCCTCTTCGCATGTGCGGCCGGTGCGGTAGGGCCGGCATAGGGCTCCGACGCCTGTTTAATTAGAAAGTGGCCGAAGGTTGGGAGAGGATTGGTGGTAGAATCAGGCTCGTCGCGCCGCACGTGGCCCGGCTCGACCAGCGTTGCTTTGATGTTGAACACGTCAATCTCGTAGAGCATACTTTCAATCAAACCCTCTACCGCGTACTTCGTTGCGCAATATGGCCCTAAGCCCGGTACTCCCAAGGCACCGCTGGTAGAGCTGAAGATCAGGTATCGTCCCGCGCTCTGCTCCCGAAAATACGGCAAGCTCAGCTGTATGATATTCAATGTTCCCATAAAGTTCGTCTCGAATTGATTGCGTATGTCGTGCTCGTCTTGGTCCTCGCACGCACCTATAACGCCGTAGCCGGAGCAGTTTGCAACAACGTCCAGCCGGCCCCAGTGGCTGATCGACCTCTGGATCACTTCGGCGACGGTCTCCCTCACGCGCACATCGCAGAGAAGGCCGAGGTAGCGGTTTGGATGCCAGTCCTGCATACGAGACACGCTGTTTTCGAACGTACGGCCGACAGCTGTGACGAGGTCGCCGTGGGCGAGTGCTGCCTTGACGACTGAGCGGCCCATGTGTCCCGTTGCACCGAAGACCTGGATATATGTCAAGGTACTCTCCAATTAATGGGAGGATACCAAGCACAAATATGAACATGGCGCAGATATAGATTACTTACGATCCATACAAGCTGCTTCGGAGGGTTGTGTGGGCCTGGTGGGTCACAGCTTAGAGGTAGCTGAAGCTTTGGATTAGGAAGTCCCGAAGTCGGAGACTCGGTGTCGATTACACCGTTCTCCATTATGACTGCTCACTACACGACGATATCCCGCAGAGGGACTTGTCGTACGTTGTTGAGCAAGTGTAAGGTCAACCGGGAGTATGGCACTAGACCCGTTGACGAGAAATGGTAGAAACCGGCTTCTATAAAGATGGTGGGTTGAGATCAATTGAGGAACTTGAAAATCACGACTATGATCACGGGGGAGAGATTACTGTTCTTGACAACTTGAAAGGACGCTTATGTTGATGTCGAAGAATTGAACATCCTATGCTATCAACTACGCAGTGGTCACTAGCCAGCTTGAGTCAATGCGCTGCGACAGACTGTCCTCTCGACTGAATGTATTCCTTCCGGCACGGGTTCTCATCAACCTGAGGGCCTCGGTTCAAAGGCGTCCACTTCGGTTCCTCCTTGAAGAGCCTCATCGCCTTGATGTACTATGACACTATTAGCTGTGATGTGACGAACCTGATCAGCGGCTGGCAGCCCACATTCTTGCTATCCGTAGTGAACCTATGATAGATGCCCGCCGGCAGGATGATCAAATCGTCCTTCTGCAGCTTGATCCTGACCCAGTCGTCTCCTTCACTCCTCACATCGAAGAAGCCCTCCCCATCCAGTATGTACCTGATTTCCTCGTCCTCGTGCAAGTGCTCATTGAAGAACATCTTGACCTTGTCCTCGTAAACAGCGCCCATCTTCTCAGACGAGACTGTGATCTCATCTCTGTTCTTGTAGCTGCGGTCCTTGGCTATTTGATCAACGGACGTCACAGACGGACAATGATGATAGAAAACCCCCAGTTGACTCAGATAGGACGCATCGACTGGGCGCCCAGAATCGTGGTCCTCGCGCTGGTCGCCCTTGACAGCGTGTTAGTCGATATGCTTTCGTCGCTTGATGCGGGGATCGTCCGTACTGGCCTGTTGTCATACCAGTAGGACTTCATTTTGAATAGCTCGAGATAGCCTCAGTATTCAGTACTCTCTTGCTGCAGTTCAACTTGAGTAGGTTGGCGATGCTTTGCAACGTAGTTGGTTGGTCTCCTGTTCAGTAAGCCCCGCTCCACTAGGGCTTACCTTACCTAAGCAATGAGGTCTCCTCACGGCTCCCCCGCATCTCCAAATACTTACAACCTGTGCACCATGGCTCTTCAGAAGACATGTGAAATAACGGCGCTCATTTCAATACGTGCATCTGGGTCGAAGACCATGGGGGTGCAGTATTTTGCATCTGAGTGGTGGCCACTTGTGATATCAACAAATATGGCACCCATGCGGGGCTCCTCAATCAGGTCGACCTGCAAGCTTCCTATGACAAGCATTGGCGTCCGCAGCAGAGCTCAACAGCACACGGAGAAGCCTACACCGCTCTCCCGCTTTCTACTGGATCTGCATTATGGCGAAAGGACAACTGGAAAGTTGAGACACACAGCAACGATACTAATGTAATGCTTGTAGATCCTTGGCCGGCCTGACGCTGCACATCGACCAAGACGCTCGGTACTTCTGTGAACTGGAAACGGGCATCTATGGTCCATCTCCAACCAATGGAATCTTGTCGGCCAGCCTTAGAGACCCCAGTTCTGCTGCGGTCAAGCGGTGTCGGACAGTTGAAAGCCTACAAATATACTCCGATCACCGGTTTAGAGCTTAGATATCAAAGCCTCACCAGTCTCCTGCAGGGTATTCATGTAGCCGAGTTCTGTACGAGTACTGATCGCGTGGGACAGCGTGGTACTTCGTACAACGTGGTACGAAATATTGCTACCAAGAGAATATGCAGTCCTGCGATGGTTAGATGCACGCGATGCACAGGGCACTGAATCGCAATGTATCCGGGCGATAACCTCCTCGTCCAGCTTGAAGTGGCTATTCTCGCCCTGAAGCCTTTTTTTGGTGGCTCCAGAAATCAGGGCGTGGGCATCACCAAAGCTAGTTATCATGCTATCAGAAACAACGTTGGCGCCCCTGTCGCCCCAAATCACAATTGTAGATCAGGAAATTTGAACTTCCCTCGATGCCAAACAAGCGGACAAACACAGCCCATGCATATGACCGTCCGTCCTGGTCAGCTGTCAAACTCGGCTTTTGATTCTCCACCTTTAGTAAAAGTACTAGTCCGACCGTTTTCCTTGCGACCTGTCCGCTTTCCTTATATATCTCTAAGATCTCCTTCGCTCAATGCAAATTTCTATCTCATCCACAGCGATATCAACCCCGTGCTGGAGCATTGTCAAATCAAACTGGAACCTATCTCATCGAACCTCTTTAATTTCCAGACGGATCAGTCTGACCTCCCCAAACCTTGCGTCAGCCACATATCTCAGCATGCAGGCATCACCCTCACCAGCCTCTTCCACTTCCTCCCTTGTCCACCAGAGTGGCCCGGTCGACTTCATCCATTACGGCGTTGGCGGTGCAGGCAATTATCGTAGAGCCGAAGCAGTATCTTCAGCAGCTCTTCCATCGTCTCTTCCAACGATGACCCGTGTTAGCGGTCCCTTCTCAAGTGGCATTGGCGGAGCCGGCAATATCCATGACGCGTCGGAGCGAGCGGTCATCTCCTTCCAGGAAGAGCTGGCACGCAGCAGGACCAGAGACAACAGCTGGCCAACCGGCTACTTCATTGGTATAGGCGGCGCCGGTAATCGCCGTGGAAGCAAACGGTCTCGGGCTTCGAGCACTTATTCTTCGCAAGCGTCTGCATACAGCGACGACCCACTACCGATCTGCGGGGCGGACAGGCTCTGGAGGAAGATATCGAAGGCTTTTGCACTCAGGGGTCTTCCCTGAGGAACACAACGGCCGACAGTTTTTGTTGGATGGTACTTCCTAGCCTTGTCAGTCGTTATGCGCGAGACGTGTAAGACTCTCATGTATCCTTAACAATCGACGATGTCAACTCTTATATTCGCCTAGCAATTGCGGGTGTTCAGCAGGCCGGTGATGTTGTGGGAGACTTTCTAACCCGAAGATGGGACCGGAGTTCATCTCTGGCGCTCGGCTCAAGACCCAATTCTTGATCAAATTGCTTGATTCCGCCATGCAAAGAGCTCCCACCAGAATCAGGGCACCTCGAGCATGATCAAGAAGATTCAACGAGGCAGATGCGATGCAACTTAACCATGCAAAGCTTCCCCCAATGAAGGTCCGGCACTCGCGCAATCAAGAAGTTCAACGCGACCAAGAAACTTTTCAAATACTGAAACCACGAAAGCATGACCTGTAGTGACCTAAGGTAAGAAAAACTCGAAAGGTGTAATGCCTCCGTCTTCCTTGAACACCGTCCTATGCCGGAAACGTGCCATTCCCGTCTCAATTTCCACTTTTCGGCCCAAATCCTGCCAAGGCCCTTTTAGATTCCGTCAGCATCCAGAACCCCTCGTAGAAAGCCACGGCACCCCCGACGAGAATAACGTAATAAGCAACCGTCCACCCGATGCCCAACGTCCCACCCGCAACCTGCACGGCCTTCGCGTCCCGATCGTCTCTCGACCTGGACCTGGCGGCGGGAGGTCCGATCGGCACACCGGCCTCGACCCTCCCCCAGAGTTTCGGCAGGCCGCACCAATTGCAGAAACTGTGTACTAGCACGACGGCGGGCAGCGAGCCGGTGCGCAGGAAAAGGAAAGTCGCGTACCAGCCGAAAATGGTGGTGTAGGCGAACTGGACCACGGAGCGGAGGAGGGCAGGACCTAGGGGCGTGTGGGGGTGGGTGAGGGTGTACTCGTAGAAGTGATGGATGTGCGCGATGCCGAAGTAGAGGGGTGTCAGGAAGATAATGTGTGCGGGTGAGACGTGGGCGAGGAGGTGTAGCGGCGTGAGGAGGGAGCGGAAGACGAGTTCCTCTGTTATGGGCCCCTGTTCGGAAATGAGCAGTGCGTTATGCTGGATGTTGCTTTTTTGGCAATGGGACGAGAGGGCCGGGGAGAAAGGTAAGGACATACAGCGACGTAGTTCCGCCACCCGATCCAGCTACTGAGGGTTTCACGGATGCGGTGACCTCGGATCCAGTCGCGCCATTCGCCCTCCGCGATGCCCCTTTCGAAGATCGAGCCGCCAAATAGCAGGGCAGTAAGGAGAAGGGATTTGATGATCTCTGAAGGCGCGATGGGCCACCATCCCAGGAGTCGGAGGATCTCGAGGGGTTTTGGCTTGCCGCTATTACTGATGATAAGAATTGTCGCTACCGCGCTGATAATGCAAGAAAGTGTGACTGCACGGATCCTGGCCCGGATGACGGAAGGCGAATCTCGGGACAGCAGCGGAGACGGTCTTGTTGTTGAACTGAGATAGAATGGGACAACGTAGAGAAGGGTGTAAGCAACCTTGCAGCGGTTTGGTCAGTAGGGCAAAGGGTTGGTCGAGATATCGGGATCGACCTGCGCTTACCGAAACAGTGGCCGTCGATGTGGCAGACATGGCACGAAGATCGTTATTTGAATTGAACATTGTGGAGACTGCCATGACTATAGGTAGGGTGGTAAGGTAGTTAAGATACCTGAGCAGTAGAGCTTCTCACATAGTCATGGATATATAGTAGTGGATATCTGAAAGAGTATGAAGATTTGGTGGTACCCCAAAGATCAGCAACAGCCTACGGCGACCTCACTAACAATAAATCTGAGATTATGACAGCTCAACTCTAATGAGATGAGTGCACGACTGTATGATAATCATTCATCTCTGAGATAGAATTTTGAGTAGAGTCGAAGTGTCTCTTGTCACTGGAATGTTGTGGTACTTCTGAGAAGAAAGTCGTTGGTGGAAGACATGGATATTTCTTGTTTCCTGCCACGATATCTTCAGCCCTCCTGCATATGTATTGTAGATGTATTTTACAGATGCATGGAGTAGTACTGAGGAGTCGGAGAAATCTTCACCACTCATTGTTGCAGATAGCACAACTTTCATGTCTGTTTCATCAGACGTCGGGGTGCTCTTGTGTTTCAAGTCAAAGCGACTACAGAAGATGCTGTAAGGTACTGGATCTACGCAGTAGACCTGTAGGTATGGAATCTGTAGGCGTCAATTGCGATGATAGACGATAAAAATAGTGTTCTCTCATCTATATAACTCTTCAATCTTCTCTCCGTCCAGGTTACTTCGAATGTACTCACAAAAGTCAGTTAGTTGCTCGGTGTTCTAGAGTACCGGCCAGCCCAGGGATCAGATAACGTTAACTTAAAGATAGAACGTGTCTCGTGTTACCCCTGTACGCGTTGAGTGGTATTCGGTAAGAAATCTACAAACCCATCGAAATGCAGAAGAATGCAAAGAATTGACTGAGCAACAGTTTGTGGTTATACTCAGATACATACCTTATGTATACAAACATACATAGGTAGGCCGACGCCAGAAGTTCCGTGAATTGTTCAGCCTGGTTCCTGAGTGAATGGTCGAGTCAACAAATCAGCCCCCTGAGAGCTGCATCGACTTCACCGCTTCGCAGTTCTTAGGTACACAACAAATTTTCTGATCCTCTTTTTCTCCCCTTCACCTCTCACTCTTTTGTTGTTTCCTCCGTCAACGACATTGTGTGCTGCACGCACCTTCTCTTTTGTACTACCATGCTTCTTGTCACTCATTCTTCGATTTCAACGGTCTCTTGAGCGTTTCTGCTTTGACGACCTTATCCTGCGAGTCCCCGTATTTAAGGTCCTTGACCGGTTTCACTCTTTATTAGATTTATTAATGGCTTCAACCTAAGGTAATATACAGAGCACGCTACCTACCAGGACCAGGTACGGAGTGGGATCTGCAGCACGGGTCGAAGCGAAGCGACATGACATCTCCGAAGAGACAGGCCCTCGCTGAACGAAGTGACGCTCACAACAACAAACTCGCTTTCCCTTCCGTACGGATCGTTGAGGACGACCCTGAAACGTACATCTACTCCAAGACCCCGTTTCCAACAAAGACTTCACAGCTTCTGTTCCCAAGGCATCGACAGGGATTACTCTCTGAAGAAGATGGACTTGTTTCAGACAATATTGCCTCCGAAGCGTTTGTTACAACAAGAATTGGGCACCGGCCAGGGAAGGGAAAGGGGAAGCTCATAGCGAAGACTGGGAGTAACACGCTCGACGCTAAATCGCCCTCGACTTTTGATGGGTCTTCCTCAGCTCCTAACCGTAGTCCGATCATCACACCTACGTCGTCGTCACCTACGAGACTACAATCCTCTGCCGACCTGAACACAGATCTGGAGGAACGAGTAGCCGACGAGATCATACAGCTACCGAGTATCCCAGAGCCTTTCATATCAACATGTAGCACATGTTTGCCACAGTCGTCGACACTCGCTCCAGCTCTTCCGGACACCACCGCTTCAGACCGAATGGTTTCAAACCCATCTGAGGAATCCATCTCGTCATCAGCGACTACCGGGACCGTCCAACGCACTCGCCCCACAGACGGCCCAAGACGCGCATCTTACACTGCGTTTCCACCTCTAGATCGGCCTTCTTCATCATGGTCTGCGCGGAGCGCCTCAGCACCTTTCTCACCCTCCAACCCAGCTGTCAATTACTCCGGCGATCCATTTCCGTCAAGTTCTCAGAGATATCCCCCACCTGAACGCCGTCGCATTTCATCAGTTCCGTCTCAGGCAGATATCCAAGCAGCCATTGACAGTGGCGCAAGCCTCCAATACCCCGTAATTCGACCACCCACTGTATCAGGCTTCTGGGCGGACTCTACCGTCAATATACCAAAGCGGCCAGCCCGGACTTACGGGGAGGATGCTCCACGCCGCTGGAACCCTCACCTCTCCACAGTACACTCAGGTTCAACGGACGAGACGAGCAATGAGGAAATCTCGTTGTCGGCGCAGTATGGAGGACCTGGAAGTATTGACCCCTCAATGGCTGTGGAGGAGCAATCAGGACCCTCCGATGCGCTAGAACCACCACGTCCACTTTTTCCGCGTAATCGAGACGGTACTGGCTCCACAATTCGCGTGGTGAATGAGAGCGATGACAAGCCTAAGGATGCACCACCTCAGACATTACGGTCGCGAGCGTCTGGTGTCCTAAGCATTCTTTCTTCGAGTTCTGTCAAACGTAAAGCCCCAAAGTCTGGGGAGGTACGGACAGAGCCAGGTTCCAAAGGCAGCTTCTTGAGGGATAGTATTCCGGCATGGGCAAGGTACGTACTCTCTCGGTGACAGAAGAGTGACATCAATTCAGCAGGCCGGCTGATACTAAATTCACGAGAAGGATTCACTATGCTCGCGGCTCTCAGAGTTCGTTTCCCAGTCCTCCTGGCTCATCGGAGGGTGCGGCTGTTCAACCTCGAAACTTCTCACCTGTGGCGGAGAATGTCCCTTCAACAATACATCGTCCGCGCAACCGTCCCCACGAAGCTGACATGCATCGCCGTGACTCCATGGAGATCGCCCCAGCGCCGCAGGTCGAAGACACTGTCGAAGTCAGGGGTCCGCCGTGGCGAAGATTGTCCGATATTTGGTCTCCGCGATTACCGCATGATAAACGTGGTGTGAGGAGAAGCGTTTGGAAAGCGCCAAGTTTTGACGAGAAAGCCGAGAACAATCCGTTCAGCAGGAGAAACGTACAGATTCTTATGTTTGTTCTTGGGTTTATTCTACCTTTTGGTAAGCTTCACCAACCCTCTTGAATGCCAACGATATCAAATCACTCACATATATAAGCATGGATGATCGCTTCATTTCTTCCGCTGCCGCCGAGGCCCGCCGTTGGTCAACAAAGGCCTACCGGAACCCCAGACATCGAGCAGGCCATGGACGAGAACCACGAAAACCTCGGTCCTAACGGCGAAGCTCGATACCTGAATGCTAGGTGGTGGCGGAATGTAAACAGGATAATGTCTATCGTGGGGATCCTTCTCCTTGCGACTATCGTAAGTTACAGGAGACATGCATCGTCGATTGTATCCAAGCACTGACGGACTTAGATTGCCTTGGCCGTTTTCGCCGCTCGTACCCAAAATCTCTGATAATTTTGCTCAACTCTTCGATCTCGACTACGAAATACCCAGACTGATGTCTCTAACGGCAAGACGCCACGATAATGTCTCCTTTGTGTAACTTCTAAACATTGACCATTGTACGATAACATGCCTCACGACGTTGCAAACCTCATCTCCTTTTATGACTGTATGTCTGGGAAGATCCGAGTTCGAAGCCCCAAGAAGCTTGTGGATTTAGACCTACCCGTTTTTGACGATTTCTTTCTTTCTTGGGTGCCTCAGCTTTTGTTCTTCTAGCGTATACAGATAGCGTCGGACAGTGAAGATTTGCTTTATCTCTGGATTGCTCAATTCGTTTCAACGATAACGAACATAACAATTTCACCTGTGAACCCATGTGTACACTCCCACTCCTCATGCATCCCAGAAAATCAACCACGACCAACAAAAAATCTTCAACGCGAAGACTAAAATTGTAAGAATCAAAAGCAAAAGTTTGCGCTGGCCGAGACTCGAACTCGGTCCTCGAGCAGATGCTTTCGAATGGGAAGCTCGAATTCTACCCTTAAACTACCAGCGCTGATGGTACATCAAAAGCACGCTTATTCTGATACGTATTCGGGTGGCGTTATGATACGAGCATGCGTCACTAGTGCACGTGGATCAAGATATCTCAAACAAGATAGCATGGTCTTCACGCCATATAGAAGGAACAAACTTCACCATGGCATCCAAGATCGAAAAAACCATCGCGCGACAGCAAGAAAAGCATGTTCTTCTACGCCATCAGTGAGAAATGCGCTAAAGCTCTTTACAGAATCGCCGAAGGCCAATTCTACGAAGCACACCAACAGCTCCGAGTCGTCACATCGCGCTACGTCAAGCAGGAAAATTGGGATGCTGCGATCGACGTGCTCTTCGGAGGTGCGCGGGCGTTGCTGAAGGCCGGCCAAGGGGGAAGTGGTGGAGATCTGTGCGTGTTTCTGATGGAGGTGTACAACAAGGCGGAACTCGTACCTGATGCGGGCAACAAAGGTAACTTATAGCGAAATTATCTCTCTGGCTTAGGGCAGGGCGCTGCTAATGGGGTGGGTGGTTTAGGGAAGTTGTTGACTCTCTTGAGAGCTTTTCCGCCCGAGGAACCGACGAAGAAGCGATTCATAGGGGACATAATAGCGTGGTCGAGCAGATTTGGGGAGTTTCCGGCTGGCGATCCGGAGCTTCATCATGTTGCTGGCATGCTATACGCGGAAGGTAACGCATACAACGCTAGGAAGAATTTGGTATGAGCTGAAGTTATGGTAGCTTGCGAGCCCTACGACGCCGAAAGACACCTGGCTCTAGGCACCAATGATTCGCCGGAATGCCTTGCACAGCTGGAGTACGATTGGTACACCGAAGACGACTCGCACACGGCGGCGCTCTACGCTGCACGCGCCATTTTTCCGTACATTCTTACTGGTAACCTCCGGTCCGCGAACAAGGCACACCTTGTCTTCACAAGCCGGCTAAGCTCCGCCAACAAGTCCCTCGGTGTGCAGGAGATCAGTGGCGCCAGTTCCGAACTCCGAGTCTATCCTTCGCTGCCACTGCTCAACTTCCTCGGATTGCTTCTCCTGGCAATACAGAGAGGTAGTGCGGATCTGTTCAAGACGTTAACCAAACATTATGCACCCCATATCAAAGATGTAGGGTCGTGGGACGATGCGTTGGCGCAAACGGGAGAGGCGTATTTTGGGATCAAGATACCACGGCAGGGGAATCCGTTATTCGATATGATGGGAAGTATGTTGTTTGGTGGAGGTGGTGGTTCACCGAAACCGTCGACACCGAAGATGAAGGCGAAGAAGGTCGAAGCCCCGGCACCGCCAGCAGTCGATCTTGATTGAGGAGCTATAGTGAAACTTGTCGGAGCGTACAGTATTACGGCCTTCTCTGTCCATCTCAATAGGGGTACCATAGCATCGAAATCAGGTGGTCATACTGCTGTGGCTAGCTGGGTGCGTCGTGCTCCGCCTCGAACATCCAATTGTCCTCTTCCAGGGATGCGACTTTCTTCTGTAGACTTGTATGGACAGCAGCCAGTAATTCTGAAGGTTACCTCAGCACAACGTCCGATTCCCTATAGCTACTCGTTGCTTCACTTACCAGCCGGTTCTGTTGGCTGTCGACTTCGGTTCTTGTACAGCTCAATCAGCCGCGCCTCAACCCCTGTACATTTATCAGCGCTACTCATCCCCTAGAGTCTTGATCATGTCGCATAATACGTTCTCTCTCTTTTACATCGTCATCCAGACCGTGATCCTCCCCCAGAGGAGCGGGTACTAGCGGAATATCCACTTGGTAGTTTCCATTCTTGTCACGTATGACAATGTCCGCGCTACTGTCTTCCGGTGATGCTTGTAGTGTTGTCGCAGACGTAGATGTTGAGGCGCTGGTGGCACGGCGACCGAGGTGGTGGTGGAACAGGTTACGGCGGACGTTCGAGCTGGAGGCGGGAGCTCGAGACGGATTTCCGCGGGTAGTCATTGTGCAGAGTCTAGAGGTTGTTGTTGTCGTTATTGTTTGGTAACTGTGTTCACATTACTCTGAAGGTAGAGATCTTATAGGGCTGAACTAGCGCGACCAAATATCGTGGGGAAAGAGCTTTGGTCAAGGTGCAAGGCTTAGGCTTCCGTACGTCGCAAACAATGCGCAAGACCTCAACCATCTTGATCTCGTTGTTTGACCTTACCTTACGATACAGGATGAGTACGTTCGAGATTAGACCTCTTGAACGGTTTGTAGGATCAAACACGGCCATTCGGAGACCAAAGGTGAGCTTGAGACCCCTTCTGAGTATGCCTTCGACGTCTGCTGACCACTACAAACCTGTAGGAAATTGCATACTTTTCCTATGACGACGCCCATTTCTTCCACCTCGATGATCGTTCTCTACGTTACTACTATCCCCCGCGCCTCGGCGCAGATCTGGCGAAAGGCTTCGACACCTTTCAGGAGCTTGACGACACAAGGGACGATCATCTTGACAGCTTACTGAGTACCATCATGGCACTAGAAAGAGAGTCTGGAGTGAAATGCGAGGCAGATATTATCACTTGGAGGGGCATGATGACGAAGGTCTCCGAACGATGCCTGCCCGTAATAGCCAGAAGAGCGAAGGTGCTGATGTTTTATGCGCAGATAATGGCTACTCCTTTTGACAATCTGAATGGGTACGACTTTTGCCTTGTGTTGTCAAGAGATCAACGTTAACGTGCCTCAGCTTCGAGATGAATGCAACCAGTTTCCAAGTGGGCGATCCAAGCAGACAGGATGACACACCCTGTAGCTGACGGAGTTGCCTGGTCAAGGGAACAATGTAGGCGACAGAGCCTCTACAGTCATGAAATGCAAGTCGCTGACAATGTTTAGCTTCATCGAAGAAAGCCATGAGCAAAAGCTACTTCAGCGCCAAAGTCAGTACAGCCAACCTTCACGGCCTGGTGCACCTTCGCAGGATCTTATGAGCTACTTTGGTATGTTACACTATCCATTTGGAAAGCCCGGTTGTTAACGCTGTAACATCCAGGGTATAAGTTTGAGACTTTGTCACTCATGCCTGACGTGTGGGACTCTACACCGCGGGACTACATCGAGAATCGAGAAGACCTCATAGTCAATAATTATGCCCAATATTGCTCGGTTGTCCGTACTGGTATTGGCAAAGCAAAGATGATACTCGGAGGCGAAGTCGATGCGTGTAAGTCACACGAAGACTATCGGCAGAGCGCATGCTGACTATTACGAAGTATGGGATCGCAAACCTGAGAGCAAAGATGAGCCAATCAACTGGGTAGAACTGAAGACTTCGGTAGAGATTGAAAATGAGCGCGACATGGTGAAATACGAACGAAAACTTTTGAAGTTTTGGATCCAGTCATTTCTCCTAGGGGTTCCAAAGATCATTGTGGGTTTCCGCAGCAAAGATGGCATACTGCAGCGACTTGAGGAACTGGAAACCAAAGCTATCCCGGGTGTAGTCAAGAGGAGGGGCAAAGGATCTTGGGACGGCAACGTTTGCATCAACTTCACCGCGAGCTTCTTGGACTGTGAGTTCGACCAGCACTTTTTGACAAAGCTCAAACTAAATGTGTGCAGGGTTAAAGCAGACTATTACTGGCGATGGGGTGTGGAAGCTTCGTCGGCGCGAGAGATCTTCAGTAGTTGAACTGTTCAAGCAGGAAGAGACTGGCCATGGAGACATTCTATCCCAGGAGTTCTTGGCCTGGCGAAAGCAACGCGCATTTGACCGCGATAAGGAACCGCGATAAGGCACAGGAAGAAGCCTAATTCCCACACTCCGAAACTCCTTTCAACAAACTTCAATCGGTTTTTTCTTCGACTTTACCTCAAACCTACGCCATTGCTGCAGCGACGGTGGTCAGTTATATGCTAGTGATGAAACGAACTTTCCACGAGGTCTTCTCGAATTGCAGTTCCAGATGATACTTCGCTTCAAAGGTAGCAGCGCACGCAGTCGGCACTTTCTGCTATATACAACGTTCTTGGATACAATGGTTCTTACTACTCCCACCAAGACGTCGCGTTGATATCTTTTCCGGTGCGTCTCTATGTACGAGATGCATAGTCTCTACGATGCGTGAAAATGAATCAAGCCCGCTGCTCTTCAAGGTGTCCTCCTGCAAGAATGAAGAATAGACTACCGGATCTGGTTTGGATAGTGGAGAGGGATTCCATAGAAGAGGCTTGTATCTGATGAGTTACATCTGCCTTAGAGAAGTGGCCATGGTGTGGGAGAAATCTCGTCGCCGTGCTCAAGGGTGAAAGTAGACAAGCTTGCTGGTACTGTGCTTCTTTGTTGTTGGAGTTTTTGAGAGTTGGCCTAGTTATGAGGCGGCTGAAAATACCCAAGTCATCTATATTGAAACTCAATCATATAAGAAGGAAATAGTCTGAATTCTACGTTAGGTCGAGGTTGGCACAGGTGTTTCTATTTGAGCTTGGGGATAATGTACAAAGAGGTTCCCCTTAAGCCCGTTCAAATCAGGTGACTGCGTGTCAACGTCGCGGTCCATCAACCCCTGTGACATCATTTCCGGCCACCTAGAGCGCGTTACTCTAAAAACGTGGCCATTTTCCCGACCTTGGTATAAGTTACTCATAGTAGCTTTTGTTCGACCCTGGACACCAATTGCAGAGTCTATCACTCAAAATCTTCCTAATTTAGTTGCAACCTGCATCCCGTACGCAAGCCATGCCTCGCGCCAAACGCACCCTTTCTGAAGGTACCACAAACGCAAAGGCTCCGGCTGGAAAGAAGTCGGCGCAAAATGGTAGCACGATCCCACCGGCGGACGAGGCGTCGATGAGCGACGCCTCTAATGCTAATACTGCCAACGGAGGCCCAGCGAATACGGTAAGCTACGCTCGATTCTCGCGCCCAAAGACATCAATTGACTTTTCAATTATGCCCCTACGGAAGCCAAGGTGCCGAATTTTGTCACCATCTGTCGTCCAGGCTGGGACACCGCCGCCGAGAGGATGGAGAATGGCGAAGACTCGGACGAGGATGCGGATGGATGGGCTAACGTAGACGAAGACGAAGACGGCAACGACGACGACAAGGGGTTCGAAGATCTAGGCGAGGTCGAGCTGCAAGACAAAGACTCCGAGGAGGAGCGGCAAGTCCAGGTCGACCACGGCCCAGACTGCAAATGCATGAAGCCAGCCAGGGATCACCCGGATTGGATCTGGGTCTTCACGGAAGAGGGTCTCAAGCTCTTCGGGCAGTGGCAGATGGAGGCCGAGAAGCGCGATCAGGACGCTTTCGGCGTGTATCTGTATAACGACTTCACCGCTTATGGGTTGACGGAAGTCATGGAGAATCAGGTAGGTGTCGCTATGAAAGCAATTCCCCTCTTGGCGCTCGCTGACACAAGACCTGTACGCCAGCTTCTCGCCTTCAACAAAGAAATGAATCGAAAGCCTCCCTCTCCCTTCGCGCTCTGGTCACTGCTAGAGAGCATCGGCATGTTCCTCACCTACGACATCGACCAATGGTTCGGTAAGTATGGAAGCCTCCGTCCGTTCCCCTCGCCTCGCTCCCTCGCGGCTGACCCGACCTCCTCTTCACTCGTCAGGCGGCGACGACTCGGACGGCATGGCCGAGATGATCATGATATTCGGCACCGCCGTCCTCACCACCCTCGACGTACTGCGCACGCACAAACTTCTCGTTCCCCACACCACCGCCTCCCCCGCCCCGATCCCGAACATCGGCCTCGTCCTCTCCTTCTTCATCAGTTTCGTGCAGGAATGGGAAGGCATCGGAGGCGGCGACCACGGCATCGGCGAGACGTACTGGCCGCGCCGAGCGCTGCAAATGGCGGACGAGGCCAGGATCGAGATCAAGGGACCGTTTGGGACGGAGGCAAAAGTCGATGAAGTCCGGGACGAGATGGAAGACGAGGAGCTGGGGAGTGATGCGAGTGATGACGAGACTGGTAAGGGGGTACGGGCTGTCGTGAAGGGGGCGAAGAGGGGAAAGAAGTGGAGGCCGGAAGACGATCGCAACGATGGTGGGGTGAGGGTTTGGAGGAAGTGGGTTTGGAAGATCGAGGTCGGTTCCGTTCCCTCCTTTCTCCTTGGCGCCATGTGTCAGGTAGCTAGCTAGCTGACTTTTGGTGGTTAGTTTGCGGCGTTTGTAAAACGACAGGGGAAGAGCTATCGCCCTGGGGGAAAAGCGAGTATTGGTGGTGATCAGTATGACATCACGAAGATGTCAGAATCTGAGAAGAAAGGACGGTATTGAAGCTTTGAGGAAGGTTGAATCTTGAGGTTGGTGTTCATCTCGCGTTCAGCATACTAGGACATTGTGATACCCTTTGACTTTGGCTCTTGAGGTGGTCTTGGTCACGATCTTAGGCTTTTGATTCTTTTGTCTGCAGTCATTGAATGACCGAGATAATGTCTTTGTTGGCTTACATCAAAGCAACTGATATTGAAGACGATTGGGATTGTGTAGTAAATGCTTTCACATAGGGTATAAGTTACACCTTGCTTGTTGCACGTACAGGCAACTTCATCATGAGATCATGGCAAGTATACGATGCTCTATGACAATTTCTGGCGAGACTTTATTCGCCAATTCCGATGTCCTCCCACCCTCTAAACGCCAGTGAACATGTTAACGCCTAACTTTGACAATTACGCCGGTGGGATAAAAAGCTGCGGCTTCATATTAATCTTGCAGAGCTTCGCCACACATCCACTCAACTGCAACAGCGTCTGCACCCCTTCCAAGATCCGCATGTGCGTGAAGCCTATCTCCTTGATAAACTCCAGCTTCGAGTGTTCCGATAGCGTCGGTATAGTCTTCGTGACGCGAAACATCGTGCTGATGATATCGTGACTCGAGTACCCCAAACCCCAAAGCTCGTTCAACGTGTCCAGTGCCGCGTCGATCTTGCCCTCCCAGCACGCTTTGATCATCGCCTGCACTTTGATCGGGTGCGGACTGTCGACGACGCGGAAGACGTTGTCGCCGCTCACGAAGCCGAAGCCGGCCCAGGTGCTCTGCAGGTTGTTGATGGCCTGGCGCATGTCGCCCTCGGCGCTGAAGACGAGGGCCGCGATGCCGTCCTCGCTGTGCTCGATCTTTTCCGCCTCGCAGATCTGCATCAGTCGTTTGACGACTTGGGCGTCGGTCAGGCGGGCGTAGCGGAGGATGGCGCAGCGCGACTGGAGGGGCTCGATGATCTTGTTGGACTGGTTGCAGGCGAAGGCGAAGCGGGTGGTGGAGGAGTAGATTTCCATGGTGCGTCGGAGGGCTTGTTGCGCGCCGGAGGTCATGCTGTCGGCTTCGTCGAGGATGACGATCTTTTGCCGGCCTTGGGGGAGGGTGACTTTCTTTTGCGCGAAGCCTTTGATTCGGTTGCGGACGACATCGATGCCTAGTTCAACCGTGTTGGTACGGAAATCGAAAGAGAGATGGATCTGTTGAAAGTATACCTCGCTCGTCACTGGCATTGAGCTCGAGGACAGCCTCTCTGTATGCATCTCCCAGCATTTGTCGTGCGAGGCACAAGATCGATGTTGTCTTGCCTATTCCCGGCATGCCCGAGATGATAACATGTGGCATGTTGCCATCTTTCGCGATGATCTTCAGCCGTTCGATAGTCTCGGTGTTACCCACGATGTCGTCGAGGTAAACGGGTCGGTACTTCTCCACCCTGTGGTGATATGTAAGTTGGCATCGAGCTTGTCCAGCGTATCCGCAGACGATCAACGTACCAGGGAAGCTCATAGTTTGGTCCTGCTCCATTGGTATTTGCTTGAAGTGCTCGACGAGCGCCAGCTGTTGATGATTCTGCTTTCATCACGATGTTGAATCACCACGCGGTAAAAGTGTCGTGTACAGTACTTGTGGAACACGCGCGATCTACGCGCCGTACTGTATGTACTGTACAAGGGGAAATTTAGGCGATAGGCTGCGAGCCGCCATACGGTACAGCGGTTACCCCTAGTACCTAGTAGACAATACCTTATGCAAGCAGGCCTGTCTTCGATCCAGTTCCTGTTGAACAGCCTCAAGAGTCTGTACGCCATATCTCCAACCACCCAAGTCTTGTTGTCCCTAGAAGTTGTCTGTGTCAGAGACAAGGGATGATATTAATGTGGTATAATCTATGGATTTGTATCTTCGAGATAGAAGATGGTAATGAGTGGTGGGCTTGATCTCAAAGGTCAGACAGGAGAAGCGTTAAAAGAAACCAAGCCTGCAGCCGAATGTTTGAGGTGTCTGCTCAGTCATTATTGAGGATGGGATTCATGTTTGGAGCCCACGTATGTACTTCGTGGGTGCTCAACTACGAAGTATAGATGGAATAATAATCATGGGCGTCGCATACGAAGTAACTTACGCACGCAACTGTTACCTAGGTACCAGATGAGCAAGAGAAGCGTGGATCCAGACCGTTCCATGCCCAACTGCAAAGCCACAGCTAAGCCTCCGAGTGGCACAGTTCTCTGTAGTTAGCGCCGACTGATCTGGGCCCGCCACATGCACTGTGCTGTTTGGGAAATACCTAGAATGACATCTCTGAAGCTACTGTACTTCACTTTTACTTACTACGTTAACATCATACCGCTTGCACAGCTCTTTTTTTCAGCTTCAGCTTCTCCTTAAGGTAGACGCCTTTCCTTCACTTTGTAACGCTTTAACTTACCGTTAAGTCACCAAAGCTTGGGCCAAAGATAATCGTCAGGTAGGTAAAGCTTCGTAAGCATCTTAAAAACCTAGACCTGGAGCCTTTCGCCGGGCGGACCAATCAACAACTTCACACTAATTCGCCTCAATTGTTTCTCGGCATCTGACCGCGTCATCTACCTACTGTACCTTACCTTACTTGCTCAAGATATTTAAGTGCAGAGGCTTCTTTCAACGCTTCATCCACCACTACATGATTCGCTTTTCCTACGTCTCACGAACAGCTTTCTACCGCAATGAAGGGCCTTTCTATAATTACTCTAACAGCAGGTCTGTTATCCGCAACGTCGGAAGCCATTCAATTAGTACAACGAGAAGCCGCTCCAGCTGTCCTGGGTCTTGCTATTGAGAGAAAGGCCGTGTCAGACCCGTTCGCAAGAGATGGGTTGCGGCGGAGGCAAAACACCAAGACGGTCATGGAAACTCTCGACAACGAGGTAAGTGCGCGTGAAGCAGGTTATGGGTATCAAGGGGTAGCACAGACTAACGGTGCCGTATAGCAAACACTCTACTTCGCAAACGTCAGTATAGGCACGCCACCGCAGAACCTACGGTTGCATGTCGACACCGGCAGCAGTGACCTCTGGACAAACGCTGCATCATCCAAGCTGTGTAAAACGAATGGTAGTCCTTGCTCGGTGTCTGGGACCTACGATGCCAACTCCTCATCAACATACAAGTATGTGTCCAGCGACTTCAACATCTCCTACGTGGATGGATCGGGGGCTTTTGGCGATTATGCGACGGAGACTCTCCGCATTGGCGGACAGCAATTATCCGGCCTTCAGTTCGGCGTTGGCTACCGATCATCCTCGGCAGAGAGCATCCTAGGCATCGGCTACGTAATCAACGAAGTCCAGACGAATCGAAACAACAAGCAACCTTACCCGAATGTGCCTCAGCTTATGGCAGACAAAGGCGTCATCAACTCGAACGCTTACAGTTTGTGGCTCAACGACCTGGACGCAAATACTGGCTCCATCCTTTTCGGCGGTGTGAATACGGGCAAGTATCACGGCCAGCTCGAAACCCTTCCGATTCTAAAAGAGGGCACCGACTACGTCGAATTCGTCATTGCCTTGACTGGAATGAGCGTCTCCAACAACGGACGAAAGAGCTCTCTCGCGCTTGGCGGAAAGTCGACGTCGGTCCTTTTAGATTCTGGTAGCAGTCTCACATATCTTCCGGACACGCTCGCTCATGATTTATTCAATCAAGTCGGAGCGCAGTACGACAACCAACAGCAAGCCGCATTCGTCCCCTGTTCACTCATGAACAACGTCTCGACCGTCGACTTCACCTTCTCCTCCCCCACCATCTCCGTCCCCATGGCTGAGCTCGTCATCAACCCCCCACCCAACCCCGACGGCACTGCGCCCACCTTCGACAACGGTACCCCTGCGTGCCTCTTCGGCATCTCACCCGCAGGTCAAAGCACCCCCGTCCTAGGTGACACCTTCCTCCGCAGCGCATACGTCGTCTACGACCTTGCCAACAATCAAATCTCCCTCGCGCAGACAAACTTCAACTCTACGCAGGACAGCATCATGGAGATCGGCACCGGCTCAAAGAGTATTCCCGACGCGACTGGTGTCTCGAACCCCGTCACAACCGGTGCCGGGACCACCGGCGGTGCCAGAATCGGCTCGGCCACGCTACCTGCCGGACCGACCAAGACCGGTGCCGGCGGGGCTACCGCAACTGCCAAGACCGGTGCCGCGGCGCCCTCGCATATTCCCTTCGGTGTGGTGGCTGGTGCTGTGGGGGCGGGACTGTTGTTTGCGATCTGAGCTGGCGTCATTATCGGTCTTTTTATCATCAAGCCTAACGAAGCATCACGGAAACGGTGGGAACGGGCACAAGCATTTCCGGTGTTCGGGATTACATAGAGTGTTTCGAGACCAGCTGCGGGTGGTTTCAGGCCCAGGTGTTTTGGTCGTGGTATGTAGATATGGGGACCCTTGACGTGGATGGTTAGGATTGCCAGCTTTAGAATAGACTTAGTATTTTGAATACCATCAAACTGTCTCGTTACATGATTGCATGAGATCTTAGTGTTATCACGGTGTCACAGCACCCTTCAGAGTTCTACGACTATGCATGCGCGTGCACAAAGATAACACACGCTCGCAGGAATTGTGACTACAGACAATGGTATTGGGTACTTATGTACTATATAACACTGGAATATTCCAAGTCCATCACACAAACAGCCTGATCATACCTCTGATCCTCGACGCCCTCCCGATAATGCCTCAAAACCCTAAGACTTGAAGGTCGTAAGCCTCGGCGCGCCGGGAGCCGGCGGATCGGAGAACTTGGTCTGGACGAAGACCTTCTGCATGTGGTCCTCCTTGTTGTCAAACTTGGAGTAGACGATGTCCATCTCTTCCATCAGGACGCGGTGGGTTAGCATGGGGTACGGGTCGAGCTTCCCCTCGCGGACCATCTGCAGCAGTTTCTCCCAGTACAGGTGGACGGGCGCCTGGCCGTTGCCGATGAGGCGGATGCCGCGCTCCATGAGGGCGCCAATGTTGAAGTGGTTGGTCTGGTGAGAGGTTTAGTGAGGGGTGTACGGTGCTTGACGGGGTAGATAAGGACTTACGAAGCCGACGTAAACGCCCGTGATACCGCAGCGGCCGAAACTCTTGACGGAAGTGATCATCTCGTTGACGATTTCCGACGTGTCGGTCTCGAAACCCAGCATCATCTCGAAGTAATGGCCCCAGCCCTTGGCATACTCGCCCGCAACGCATTCGAGCGCCACGTCCGGACCGCCGTGCACCATCTGTTTGAGCTGAGAAGTGACCGACTCGCCTTTTGGAAGATTAGTGAAGTTGAGAGTCTCCAGTCTCGGTAGTTTGGATTTGACGAAGTCTAATCGCCAGGAGCCAGCACCGCCGTCGATGAGAATGACCCGAGACGCTCCGTTCATGAAGCTCATCTGCGCGCACATCTGGCCGATAGGACCTGCGCCCCAGATGGCGACAACGTCCCCTTCCTTCACGCCGGTATCGACCACGCAGTTCCAGGAAGTGGCGAGAACGTCCGAGAGGAAGAGACCCTTTTCGTCCGGAACGTCTTGCGGAAGTTTGAGCAAGTTGACATCGCCATATGGGACGCGGACGTATTCGGCCTGTCCACCGGCGAACCCGCCGGTGAAATGAGAGTATCCGAACATGCCTACAGATTCTGTTAGACAAGGAGCTTCATAAGGTAAGCATTCTACTGACCAGCTGTGTTCCCACCGTACATCAGGTTCTCCGTCTTGTTCGAATTGGTCCGCTCGCACTGCGAAGAAAGCTTCTGCTTGCAATACATGCAGTCTCCGCAGGCGATCTGGAAAGAGGCAACAACACGATCGCCAATGTTCAACCCTTTTACGCCAGGGCCCATTGAATCGACCTTGCCGCAGAACTCGTGGCCAAGGATATCACCTTTCTGCATTTGAATGACGGAGCCTACAACGTCTCCTGTGAGAGACATCCCGAGTCAGGCGGGAAAAGCCAGACAAACCGTGCAGAAGATGCAAGTCGCTCCCACAGACTGTGCTCCCGGTAACCTTCAGAATGACATCGCGGTCCTCGATCAGGCGGGGCTTCGGCGTCTCCACTATTACCACGACATTAACCCCGGCGTTTGGCAATCTTGATGGTCAAACAGTGCAATCTCACCGACTTTGACGTCGTTCTTGCCCATCCAGCACAGTGCCTTCATCGTCTCCCCACTGGGATCTGCATACTTGGCTCGGTCGCGGGCTGGGTTCGTGAGATTCTGCTCCGTGGTCGCGGCACCAGTGTGGCCTATGGCCTTCTCCACCAAGTTTGCTGCCTGACTCAAAGCCATCTTGGGTACTGAACTTCGAGTACCAATATCGACAATTCTGGAGGATAGAATATCTCAATGGAATGAATTTTGGGTCTAATATGGAAAAAGATAGAGAAATATCATTAACCCCCCACCACTGTACTGTACGGCGCTCGAATCGCGGGGAGTCACGGTGACATCACCTAAGCTCCCGTGCTTTGATGATGATTGGATGGGAGATGCCACGGAAGGATGCCGTTCCGAATAACCCCAAGAGGCTTGCTCAGGGTCTGAGACATCTTAGTAAGCTGAAGATATGCCAAAAACCCTTCACAATATTAATAAGGTATTGATATTTATTCACTGGCGACCGATGGTAAGGTCACCCTGATCTGTTCCCCTCTCTTTCACCTCGACTTCTTTGCATCCCTTTTCTCATCGCATCCTCCACGGCGTCCAATTGAGCAAACCACCAAAGGGTCAAGCTCTACTGCAGTTCACACCACGACGCAGTCACACGTCTCTAGCCCTATCCAAAAACTAGCTCACAACCGCCACCATGGATATCGTCCTTGAAATCTTTGATACCTTCCTGTTCGATCGCCTCTACGCCGCACTGCTGCCCACATCTATTGGCACACCCTCACATGTTCCGCTCAAAGATGGCGGGGCGAGTACCACCTTCTCCAGCGTGCGTGAGATGCCGACAGCGTACCACGCAGCCAGCCAGTACTTGCAATTGGAACCCTCTCAGTGGGCATACATGAGCGCCTGGCCTCGAGACAACATCTACAGACAAGCATTGACTCTTTACCTGGTGACTTGGTATGTTGTTTCTTCCTCCTGCAAAGGAGTACCACTGACGGTGCCCCTAGGATCTTCGGTTTCGTCGTGTACTTCGTTTGCGCCTCTCTCTCATACATCTTCATCTTCGACCACGCTACTTTCTCCCATCCCAAATACCTCAAGAACCAAGTCCGCCTCGAAATCCAACAGACCTTGAGATCTTTGCCCGTCATGTCCATCTTCACCGTCCCTTTCTTCCTCGCCGAAGTCCGCGGCTACGGTAAACTCTACGTCTCACCGTCCGACGAACCGTTTCGCTTGTACAACTACCTGCAGTTCCCGCTCTTCCTCATCTTCACGGATTTCTTCGTCTACTGGATCCACCGAGGCCTACATCACCCCGCCCTCTACAAGAAGCTCCACAAGCCGCATCACAAATGGATCATGCCAACACCGTTCGCAAGCCATGCGTTCCATCCGTTGGACGGTTACCTGCAGAGTGTCCCCTATCACGTCTTCCCCTTCATCTTCCCACTCCATAAATTCGCCTACATCGCCCTCTTCGCCTTCATCAACATCTGGACCGTGTTGATCCGTGAGTCTCCAACGCCCCTCTTTACCTCGTTAAACTCACTGACCAAAACTTTGCAGACGACGGCGAATACGTCGCCAATTCGCCCATTATCAACGGCGCCGCCTGCCACACCATGCACCACCTGTACTTCAACTACAACTACGGCCAATTCACAACACTGTGGGACCGGCTCGGCGGCTCATACCGCAAGCCCAACGAGGAGCTCTTCCGCCGCGAGACGAAGATGGGCACGCAGGAGTGGGAGAGGCAGGTCAAGGAGATGGAGACCGTCGTGCGGCAGGTCGAGGGCGGCGACGAGCGGAGCTACGTCGAGGCGCAGAGGCTACAGAAGAAGGTCCTATAGCTTGGCCTTGGGCGGCTGCTCTTTTTCTCCTGCTGCATACAGACCGGTGCTTTGGAGGGTTTCTGAACTGGTTAGCGGGCAGAACTTGGGTCACCGGGCGTTATGCTAGACTGGGTGTTGCGATATTTTGGGTGCTTCAAAAGGCGAATTGAATATCAGCTACAGCGTGTAGACGCTTCTAATATCATACTAGGTACTCGATAGGTCTTTCTCGAAGTGGCGTGACTTCTCCGATAGATTATGGAAGACCCAGAAAAACCTGGTCTTAGCCAACCGACGGAGATTCTGTCAGCCTGATGACTGCATACCGCTTTGTGACTCGAGATTTGTTCTTTGGTGACTCGGTACATGCTGCTGCTCATGGTGCGACTTACGTTCCCCTGACGGAAGAACTGTCCGCATACCCTACTGTCCAGTAGAGTGTAGGTCGGGATCAGATCTTTTCTCGGTCAAACTGCTTCATTTTCAACGAGCGACCAGGACCGAGAAACTAGAGTACAGTATCATGTACACCCGTTCACCTCGCTCCCTCCGCTTTCCGTCTATTCAGAACACTCTGCTAACAAGCCTCCAGAGGCCCAATCTACTGCGCACTCTCGAAAGAACAAACAGTGGCCACGAATGATGCAAAATTCCCGTCACAGAACCCGAATCGCAACGGGTGCGGCTTTACCGGTCATGTATCAGACACATACCAGACACAGACACAGACACAGAAACACGCACAGACAGACACAGGCTTGACGAAGCCCTCACAACACGTCCCCGTCGGCCCCGTTCGTCGTCTCCTGTTCGGCTCCAGCCGTCGACGAGGACGGCAGGACAGCCTCATTGATAAAGGCCTCCTCGACGGCAAACTTCCTCCGGAAGACGCGCAACCACCTCTCGCCCCAGCCGCGCAACAAGGCCTCCTCGTCCGTAGTGCCGTCCCCGTTCTCCATCATCTCGTCCTGACTGCCCTGAGCGATGCCGAGCAAGGCGTCCTCGATGACCTTGAACAGCTCGGCCTGCTCGGCCCGCTCCTTCTCCAACGTCTCGTCCAGCATCTTGACCTGCGGCTCTGGCAGGCCGACCTGGTTCCGGGCGCCGACAATCTGCCGGACGCGGTTCGTGACCTTGAAGACGGTCGTCGACACCATTTCGTAGATGTGCGAGTAGATCAGGGCGTTGCCGCCGTCCGTGTGGTCGATGAGGACCCATTCGACGACGGACATGGGCGTGAGGATGGTGTAGTTGAGAAGCTTGTCGATGATGTTGACTCCGATGCCCGGTTGCTCTTTCCAGTACTCCATGACGGAGGTAATGATCTGCCGCCGCGCACCGCTGGACTGTGGACCGATGGCTAGGAGACGCTCCTTGCAGCGCTCGATGCAGGAGAGGACGTGCGAGAGGGATTTGGACCCGATGAAACAGATGGCCGTTACGTACGCGTCCGTGGAAGGAATTAGGGCGTCATCGACGCCGAGTGAAGCGGCCTCATCTTGTATTTGCGTGATGACGGGTTGAATGTCGTCCTCCGAGGCCTTCTTCCGGATCAACGTCATGATCGCCCGACCTTGCGCCGCGTATGGCGTCTCTATGCTACCGTAAGCCTTGTTAAGCTTAGGGAAGACTGGAGATACTCACGATCGTCGTTGTACTTGAAGTCTGGTGTATCCTTCTCTTTAGCCTCTGGTATCAAGGGTTGATAGGGCTCCGGCAATGTTCCGCGTATGCGCTGAGCAAAGCTGAGACGGATCTCTTTGTCTAAAGCCCCGATCATGAAAGCCTTCTTCGGGTGAACCAAGGGTAACGAGACATCATCAGTCCTTCTCTCCGTTTAGTGTCTACCACCATAATTAAGTCGTGTGACTCACCATTCGGTCCATTTCCAAGTAAATCCGAAATTACTGAGGTGGTGTGAGAACCAGTCCATGAAGCGGTACTCCAACTCGAGGTCCATGGCATCCACATTCCTGTAGAGATACCGAATGGCTCGTCCAAGGCTCGGTGCGATGGCTGCCGGAGCAATTTTGCAAGCCTCGGTGAGCACAGAGTGATAATACACCAGCTTGTGCTCAGGCAAAGGAAGTTGGAACAGCTGGGAGAAGACCGCATCCACCGCCACATCCTCTGGTTTCCACGTCGACCTGTCGCCCGCCATCTCTCGTAGGCGGTCAAAGGGTGTGGCTCGCTTGATAAACGTGTTTGGCGAGAAATAACAGTCAACGTCAATCAAAAATCTGGCGGTCGCGTTGCGGTTATAATCCAGGATATTGATGGTATCGACGAGTGAGTCGCGAAGCAGCGAAGATGCCACGTCGGACGTCGACGGAACGGTTTCGACGTCTTGATCTGCATAGACGGAAAAGTACATGTCCGGAAACATTGCTCTCGGACCTGGAACGACAGGCTGTGGTACTGTGATGGTAGGAAAGGCGTGCTTCATGTCTGTTGTAGATGGGTCTACTCCATTCTCCTCACTTGCACCCTTCCAGGGACGAGGGATACACGCAACTTCCCAAGCCTGACTGGCCTCGGCTTGTAGCTGTTTCTGCAGTAGACTGATGAGGCTCTCGGGCTCCCGAGGCTTGACATCCCCAACTCCCGGGTAAGGGTCGACGAGTGCTTCTAGAGCATGTGGGGTGGATGCAATGACATCGGTCTTGTCCAAAAGTGCAAGTGCCTGCTCCTCGAAGCCACTTGCTGATGAAGCCATCACATAAGGCAGCGTGAGCAGGATGATCTTGACAATCTCCAGGCCCAACCCCTGCAGCGGAAGATATCAGCGTCGTCCGACCAAAGGTGGGACCTCACCGATCCATACATCTTCGGATGAAGCGGTCTGTAGGTCTACAGCCCTTGAGAACAACTCTTCGAGGACCGTAAACACTCCATCGCCTTCGAACAGACCTTGGAGACACCCCAAGAACCTGAGAACCAATTTGACCTCCCTCCATGACCCATTCTCGAGGTACCTCTGCATCGCATCTCCTGCGCGTTTGATGATGTCCTGAGTGAGCTCGTGCTTCTGCGGATTGGCAAGCAGAACGATTGCGGCAGCGAAGGGGATCTTGAAGGGCTGCTCCACAACCCTACGACAGGTTAACACATGGAGAAGTGAACAACGGCTGGCGGACTTACAGCTGCAATGTAAGATCTATGAAGCTGTTCTTCAACTCTTCGTCCTCGTAGTTGTCGACCACAGTCTTCGCAATACTGCCGATCTCATCCTCTGTCCGTTTCAATGGCTGTCCGGCAGTCAGTGTCAATGACCCAGATTTCTCCCAGACATAGCCTCACGGATTCTGCAATTGACAATAGTTGCTTCCGGATTTTGACGGATAACGGCTCCTCGTATCTCCTACGTTGCGGCCGACGGTCGTAATCATCATCATCTCGGTCACCGTCAGTACCGTGCGCAGCAGGGCTGGGGGCAAGATGGCTCACCTCTGTAGCGGCGCTTTCGATTGTTGTAACCAGCTCGGCCTCCACCGCCTCTTCGCTCATAGTCTGCCATGAGGTTGGGTTTTGAATTAATGCTACAATGAGAAAATGTTGGGTAGTCACCAGGGTTCGACGGCTTTGGTAAGTGAGCTCCATTGCTAGCGTCAAACGTGGTCTATCTCTGTACTTGAGAAGAGTCACGTGCTTCATATCTACCTTCCCTTACCTTTCTTATCTTAGGGAACCACAGGGAAAGAGATGTTGATCTGAGGTAGGGACTAACCTAGTATTGGTCTACATATAAGTTGATGAGCCGGCTTGTTGGGCGTAGAACAATTACTGGCTGTGTCTTACTTAGCTACGCATGCTGCTTCATGTAACTGTAGAACCCTACAGTCCTCCGTATATGGATGTGTTTGGTCCCACGATGGGAGGAGCTCCACCTTACGTGAACCTTGGAAAATGTGTGAACAGCTTCGATGGTCACAGCTTCGATGGCCGACACGTTAGCCACGTAGGCACACCACCCTGAGACAAAATTATCGGTCGAGTTGTGTGATTGAAGCGCTCGAGTCGCCTACCCAAGCAGTGAAAGCAATGCCTGGGTAGTCACTAGAACAGTAATCGAACTATCGATCAAATCACCCAACTCCTCAGCCGTAAGGTAAGTTCACCATGCCCAGTGCTTCCCCAGACGAGCCCCACATGCATACCTGCGAGTCTTTCGATTCTCCTTCGATCCCCACGAGAGCTGCCATCGAGCACGTACCGTCTGTTCCGTTTTCCTTAGCTTTTTGGCAATGAAGACAGGTCTTCAAGGCACTGCTTCCCGAGTAGCAGCCAAATGTTATTGGGATGGATGCTACCACGTTCGCACAAGGAGAAATATGCGCATTTATCGCTGTTTCTGACAGGGAGAAGGTTGAGACGTGAAGGAAAGTCTGAAGGTGGCAGAGCTCCCTACGGACGATAGACTAGACAACTAACAACGTTCAAATTCGTTTATGGAGGTCCGTGATCGTGTCTCAATCAAGTCGTGCCATCATCTCGTCCTTCGTCATGGGGACAAAGTTGTCGATGTCTAAACCGCGAGCAGCAAGAGCCTTACGTGCATGATGCGGGACCAGCCTCGCGTTGAGGTTGGGCGCAATCGAGAGCTCTGCACGACCTGTGAGCGGTACACCTTATGATCAGGGGCAAGACTGACCGTGGCGAGAGAAATCGAAAAGGCTTGGCATCTCCTTCGACGCGCCATTGGCATGGCGGGAATCAGGAAAACGTGTACTGGGGTCCCTAAGCTCGTCGAAGAACGGGTGGCACATCGCTTCGACCGCCGAGAGCCTCTGCGTTGGAGTATACTCGAGCAACGCCGAGATCAGATCGATGGCGTCAGGGGACGCTTTGCGGAACACCTGGCGCGAATCAGCTCCGCCAAAGACCAGTGGGCAATGCCAAGACTTGCCTTGTTGAAGGGGTGCGGCTTGATCTGCGGAAACTTGTGCTCCATGTAATTCGGATTCATGGTACGAATCTGATCTCTGGTGGGTGTACCGAGCACTTTGATGATTTCCACCAACTGATCAATGCCAGATTCTCCCGGAAACAAAGGCTGACCTAGCATCAGCTCCGCCATCACACATCCGGTCGACCAGACATCTAGTCACAGAAAGTCAGTGCTCGATGTCGAGCTCAGATGGATTTTGCAGAGCTCACCAATCTTGGTCGTGTAATTGGTAGCGCCAAAGATCAACTCAGGGGCCCGGTAGTAACGGGAGCAGATGTACGACACGTTCGGCTCATTCTCGACGAGGATTTTCGCGCTTCCGAAATCGCACAACTTCAGCACTCCGCTGCTCGGATCAAGCAAAAGGTTTTGAGGCTTGATGTCACGATGGCAGATGCCCTGCGAGTGAATATACGCCAGGGAGCGGAAAAGCTGGTAGATGTAGAGCTTCACCTCGAGAATCGGCATGGTCGTCTTCATCTTGTTGAAGTAACGAGAAGCGCGGTAAACAGTCTCCGGAACGAACTCGAGCACGAGATTGAGATACACCTCATCTTTCTGTGGATATCTCACCTGTCAGTACACAGGAACCAAATTTGATCGAATGGCTCCGAGATTACGCACCCTCTCCCCATTGGAGTAGTAAAAGGCTTTGAGCTCGACAATGTTCGGGTGCCTAACGATGCGCATGATTTGCAGCTCACGGTTCTACAGACAGTCAGGTGACGAACTTGTGCTGAGCTTGGAGCCAATGCGCGCACCTTGAATCGTTTGTCTTGAAGAACCCTCTTGATGGCAGCGTCCTCGCCGTTGGGTGCGAGCTTGGTTTGGAACACCACTCCGAACGAGCCATTGCCGACAATCTTGCATTGGGTGTATTGCATATCTTTCGTTTCACCGGTCAAGCCATCTTGGACTCTCTCACGGATCACCTCTGCATCGAGCAGTCAGCTTAGGCTCCATGATTGTAAGGCACTTCCCAGGATTCACTCACCCCCCATGCGCAAGCTGGAGAATGCGGCGGGGCGGTTCTGCGACATTGTGGAAAAACCTGACACGGGTCCGTTTGTAAGGGACTATGGTTGCTATCGAGAGTATGGAGGACTGGCGTTGAGAAGCTGATGACGAGACACCGTTGCGGTCGTGGTGAAGTCCGTCTTGGGCGGTTGTTGAAGGTTGAAGGTTGTAGGTGGACGGTGGAAGATGGAAGGTGAAAGGGCGAGGAGGGGTAGAGGAAGTGAGGTTATGAGATCGTCGAGCGAGGTGGAGCGAGGGTGTGGTCAGGTGTCACCGACGACTAAGCGTGGTCGAAGCTAGGGCGACAATCGCAGCAGCGCAGTACAACAGCGTGTTCCCAAGGACCAGAAGAGATGATACCTCCCAGATTGTGTTCCCGTAAGGTAGGTGATCCTTCTCGATGCTACAGTCGCCAGTTTCTGCAAATGTAGATTGCCGACAGAGGGACGGAGAGACGGAGAGACGGAGAGACGGAAAGACAGATGACCGGTGCTCGACGGAGCGTTTCAATGTGTATGAATGATGTGCCCGAGGGTCGTATGACCACGACCGCAGCAGTGAATCTTCTCGTGGATTCGTAAGCCGCTCTGCTCAGGCACAGGCACAGGCACAGACACAGGCACAGGACGTTGAATGATAGCAAGTAACCGTAGGTCCAACTGGTGCCTTGATCGACAATCAGGCTCCACTAATGGCAGGGCGGACTGTGGCTGTCACGTGTCTCACGATCGCTTTGTGGCCTTTGTTGTTCGAGTTTTGACAGGAAAAGTTCTTTCCTACCTTGCGTGCGTTGAAGATGTTGGATTGTTGCTGAAGCGAAAGGATGAAGTAAGGTAGGTCAGGCAGGTAAGGTAGGCAAGGCCCGATAGAGTGGATCAGAACGGGTCAGGTAAGGTAAGGTACTTTCGTAGGTATAGGTACGGGGTACACTAAGGTACCAAACACTGATGGCGCACGGCCAGAGACGAGGGGAATACCTTATTAATAAGCCAGTAGTTAAGGAACAAGAGGGGGGGTAAGGTATAAATGTGTTGCTTTGGTGGGGACAAGCCACAAAGGTCCAAAGATTGATTGCCCTCAAGCACAAAGCACAAGCACAAGCACAAGCACAAGCACAAAGCTTTGAAGCTTTGAAGCTCTCGAGTTCACAGCACTCTATGCGTGTGAGCGCTCCGCTGCTGGAGGGAGTAAGGTAGTATGGGATATTCGATCGAGTACAGTAGTGGTGGCATGTGCGTTCCGTACGTGCGTCTTTGAGCGTTTGGCGAGCCGTCAAGTCCACAGTCCACAGCAAGACCCGAATGTATGGATTCCCCAGATATAGAGAGGCGGGAGAGAATATAAAATGGGAGTGGAGGATAGGTTGTTCGTTCAAAAAAAAAGGAAGGTGGAAGAGCCGAAGAGGAAACAGACAGACAGGCTACGTGGTTCCGGTTTGAGGTTGAGTATGAAATAGGTAATATAAGGTAATATAAGGTAATATAAGGTAATATAAGGTTATATAAGGTAATATAAAGTAACATACATATAAGGTAAGGTAAGGTAAATAAGATAGTAGAGTATAGGGTACGGTATAAGGGCAGGTAGAGGTAGGTAAGATACCAATACCTTCACCTTCACCTTCACCTTCTCAGATGGACATTAATAAGTTTCTTCTATCTTTCTTTCTTTGCCTGAACGATGATTCTGAAAGTAAGGTGCCTTGCCTCATGGTTCCTCACAGAACTCCGCTACCTTAGGACGAGTCTGCTGGAGTCCAACTTAACTTTCTTTAGACCGTTACTTGGTTGACTACGCTAACCATCTTGGTTTAGCTGCCTCGGTTTTAGCGCCGAGAGAGATGCTCATGTGAGCACCCAGGATTCGGAACTGGGCTTAGGTAGTTGGTGGCTTCATGGCACAACAATAATCCTGTAATATCAGAAAAATATGAGAACCAATTGAGGGTCGTTGTTGTTGTTCTTGTTGTTGCTATTGTTGCTACCTTATTGTTTTTGGCTACCTTAAGGTACGAAGTATTTATTCATTGGTGACTGCTGGGTGCCAAGCCCTGAAGATAATTCAGATCAGGTCATTTGCCAAGTGTGAGTACCTGTAGAAGTCAGGAATAGAACTGCTACTGGGAGGAACCAGTTGTTTGTTTCAACCGAGTATCTTCACATCAGTGAATATAATCGTAGCTTGTGGGGGCAAGACATGCATGAGTTGGCTGCCAAATACCTTAGGTAAGGTAGTGTCAGATTGACATAAATTATTGACGTTGACATTCGTAAAGCGCTGAGATGGCTTTCCTTGACACCTTACAGCGATGGGACTGCCAACACACGATATTGAAATATAACAAAGAGAGGTACGGTGATAGGTAATAATACTAGTAAAGATACTAGCAATACCAGTACCACCGTAAGGGAACTCTCTTTGACTTTCTGTACCTGTGTACTTCGTAAGGTACCGTAACCTACCTACCTTATGAAAAGCATACCAGGCATCCATGCTGTTGGGATTTGCCCTCGTGATGAGATTGAGATGACCATCCCTGCTTTCGCTACCACATGTGATCAATACTGTGATCAATAATAAATGCTTTTCTGTCGTCACTCCCTGGCCAAAGCTCCGGGGCGTGTTATTCCCATTTGATACTCCAAGGTAAACTGTACCCAGGTACACAGGTACCATGAATCCCTTATTGATGACACGAGAAATGCTGCGACTGTTGCGCCTTGTCGCTTTCGACTTTCGTGCTCCGAGTACCCCATGGCAGAGTGACACCCAACCGCTGTGTAGCAGCTACCTCCTGCAATAATATCAATGTCTAATGTGTTAACCGTGACGATGGGAGATGGAGAGGATGGTGGTGGGTCCGATGGTGGTGGGTCCAAGTCCCGATTAGGGCCACGATTAGGGTACATGCATGTCTGCAACCATGCCTCTGCTGCTTCCCGTACGTGCTAAGAGAGAGCCTCGAGTCTCCCAAAGCATGCCCATCTCTACCTGACCTTCCAGGTGTATAAGGTACCTAGCTACCGACCACCTTCAGGCGCAATCGGTAGATTGCATACTTCTCAGTGAGAAAGGCGGATGCTGTGCGTACTTGGGACCTTGGGCATGGGCCAAACAAGAGGAACAAGGGCATGCAATATTGACGAACACTACCTATATCCGATACTACAAGTATACGGTAGTGTGTTGACGTCTTGCTCTGTCGACCCTCCTTCATGTCGATGGCCACCTGGTAGACTGAGAGTGCAGCACGAACGGCTTGAAGATGAATCCATTGATGGCTTCCAATTCCGACCTGGTGCATGTTTAGCCATACCAGAAGCGTTGTCCGCCTACAATAAGACATGCATGAGATGACCGTCAGACGGCACGTGCGCGACGATTACCTTACCTAAGGTATATCAAATAAGGTAAGGCTCTTCTTAATCAAACGTACCTTACTGCATCTCCGGTCGTGCATGATACTCGCTAATCGCGGCACTGGTTTGGTACGACTCCCTTGGTGGTCATCCCTTCGCACCGGTGGTAAACAGAATGGCTGAACTACCTAAGGTAGGGTTGTAGGAAGAGTGTCAGGTTTCCCAGCTCATGGCAACTACACGACCCAGGAGCAGGCGGCCGTGTCTGAGATTATCGTCTAGATACTAAGCTTGAATTACATTTCGAGTTTGTACGGACGGCCTATGCTTCTTGAAATTTTGTACAATGAGCCCAGGCCCAGCTGCAAAGCCTCGGACCGGCAGACACGTGCCAAGAACCTCTTCCGGCGCCATGCGAAATCCTTTATGGATACGGTAGAGAAGAGCATCGCCCCAAGACAATAGATTCGTCCTGGCGCTTGTAGACAGATGTAAGACTCGCTGACTGGTCACGATGTGTAAACCAAAGGGCGAATCGGAGGGAGGGTTTTAGTAAAACAAAGGGGGAAGAACGAGGTCCTCGAGCATATATCGAGGTCGGTAGAAATTCACCATCCGAGGTCAGGAGGCTGGCGGCCGGTGACATTAAAAGGGTGGAGGTGGGGCCGTCGAGCCTGCCGCCTTCTCCTGCTGCTCCATAAGGTCTTCACCCGCGGCTTCGATGGAGACAGCTAAGCCGACCTTGGCTTGCTGCTGTTGGACGAATGATAAAGTTAGCAACACGTCCATCGGCTCCAAAGAAGTAACGTAAAGGGAAGTCTTTGTGGCACATGGAACGTTGTTCGACGTACCTTGAATTGATCTAGCTCCCCTGCGAAAGTTAATTGCACTGGCGGTGCAACTCTCTTCTCCAACACGCAGCTCAATCGACCGGAGCTGTCGATCTGAGCCCTAAAAGTGGAGGCTCTAAAATCGTATTTCGCACCCAATGTCGTTGTGCCTTCCTTCCGCATCCCCGAACCCATCAAACCACCTCGACCACCCATACCAGGAGCGAATTGCAGATTTAAATCTACACCTGCTTCAACCTTGTCGGTCAACCTTCGCCAATATGATGTGCTTATGGTCCCTTGGGCTTGCATTTGCGCGCTTGCAATCCAGTCGTTCCCTTTGTATTTTGCGTAATATGATATCGCAGTCTCTGGACCAGTATTAACAGCAGCTCGCTGCCAGATCGCCTCGAGTCCGACTGCCAGGCTTGGCGTCACGGATTGAAGATAGCTTCCGATGAAGATACCGGTCAATCCGCCCTCAAGTATCGATGGGTTTATGGATTTGAGGGATGCGGTGAAGTCTTTTCCAGTATAGTCATTGTCAACTTGAAGCATGGCCTGACCGGGTCCCGGAGCAATCTGTGTGTTGGTCTTTGTCACAAACGACGGGGTCCATCGATAGTTGGCCCGAGCGGCAAGCTGACCGTCGTTGTCAATGTTGCCCTGTAGGAAAACCTATCATGCGGGTTAGCCATGTCCACGGGGAGGCCAGAAATGGAAGGGCACGGCTGGCGCAGAAAGTCTCGGGCCATTCTGTACGCACCTTAGGTGTTCCATAAAGTGCCGCAAACGTGTATGGAGGGAGACCTTGCGAGCCCATCGAGAATGCATGTGAGACCTGAAATAAGGGTGCTACGCTGAATGCTTTGGTGAGGTCTGCGCGCAGTCCGCCGAACATATAATTGGTAAGGAAAACATCTTTCTGGACTTCACGGGCAATATTATCGACAGTGCCTGGATTGGGTAGTCCCAGGGCAGCTCTTCGCTCCGAGAACGATATGTATGTGTCTCTCAGCGCTGCAACCACCACATTCTGATCCATGAAGGCGAGCGCGGAAGCCTTCTCGTCTGCCATGTCGGAGGAGCGGCTACCGGATGAGGGCTGTTAGCAGCGATGATCGTAAGGGGATGATTCCGTCTGATAAAACCGCGGCGCGATGAAGAACAGACAAAGAGTCCAAGGGGTTCAAGATATTGGTCGTGAAGCTGAGTGTTCGTAAAAAGAGCTCGTCAACGCCATTTTGAGCTAATGAGTTTTAGCTCTGCTGCCATGCTGGTCTGCGTGCAACACCCAACTCGTCCCGAAAGCCTTACAGATAAGGCCCGATACCGTGAGCGATTAGATCATCTTATACCATACCTGGTCAGCAGACCAATGCGCATTGCCAATTCTTTAGACACTCAAAACTCATTGATGGCATAGTAAACTTAGACTGCTCTCTTTGAGCTTCATGCTTCGAAGTGAATGCGTATCCCGTTATCGAACCACTACCCTCGAGAGATCGGTTCCGAATCTCCTCCAGTCCTCCGCTCGTCCTTTTCACCTCATACGATCGCCAATTGATGCAACAATTCAGCGTACCCATCGGATGCTAGCTGCACACATATTGGAAGTCGAGAGTTTAGCGTGCGCTCCCCACGATGGATACTCTGCTGTACGTGTTCATTTGTCAAGATTCTAACCCACGGAATTCCCTTCCCATTCCTTAATCGGTGTAAACTCGCAACCTCCTTCCAGATCTCCGCTGATAGATGCATCGCAAATCTAGTACCGCTGAACTCGCGGCGAACTCGCCGCGGTTCCGCCGGAAATCGACGCCATTCGTGGATGCCATTCATGACTTCCCAGAGAGACTGGAGATGGCCCCGGCTCAACTATACAGCACCGAGTCGGGCCGCTTATTTCACTCGGGACGAATAGCCATTGCGACTGTCGGCTTGCCAGCACGCGGGAAGACGTAGGTCCTATCCTAGGATATGCTTCACCAATTCAAGGCTTCAGAGAAGTCCTGGCATTAATGGTGCGAGTCTTTTCGCTAATGCCACGACCCAGACATATATCCGTCGCCTTAGCACGCTATCTGAGATGGTCTGTACGTCCCGGTTCAGCTCTGTCCGAGTTGTGTCCGAATATCATATCTTGAGACGAGGCTTAGACATACCTTGAGTCAGGCTTGGAGTCAAAACACGAGTTTTCCATCTAGGTGATTATCGGCGAGCTACACTTGGACCAGGCCAAGAGGTGCCAGACGATTATTTCTTTGTCAATGGTGAGAGCATTTCTCAACCCGGCAGCTGTGATATCGAGGTGGAAGCCCTCGACGACAGTCGGCCGTGGGAAAACCAATGCACCAGTGGAGTCGGCGGTAAACGCGCCGGTTCGAAAGAGGGTCACCTCAAACACTATGGTACCATTTACTGACGCTTTTACTACTCTCCAGCGTCCACCTCCTCAGTTCTGCTCCGGCAAAGAATCCTCAAGAAGTGTCGGGAAGACATATACCACTTCCTGAATCACGAGAATGGCCAAGTAGCTATCTATGACGCGGTCAACCCACTCGCAGTCGGTAGACGATCTCTGGCAACAGAGTTTGCAAAGCACGATGTTGAGGTATAAGGGATTGCAGTCCGAAAAATCGAACTTACAGTGGCTATGATGCACTGAAATGTCTAGCGTGGGCTGATCATCTCACCTAGACACTATTCATCGAATCAGCTTGTACCGACGAAAAGATCATAGAAGAGAACGTGCGCAGTGTGAAGATCTCATCCCCTGATGTGTGTACAAAAGCATTTCCGTGTAGCCAGGTCAGAGACTGAAAAAGCGTTAGTATGTGGGCTGGTCATCCGATGATGCGGTCAAACATTATCTTGCTAGAATAGCTGCCAAAATTCCCCACTTTGAGACTATGGAAGAGTCGGAATTGAACTACATTAAGGTATGAGTTCTGAACAGAGGTACAGGAGGATCAATCTTACCATACTCTGCAGATGGTCAACGCTGGAGAGCGGCTCACAATCAACAACTGCAGCTTTGGATATATATCTCATCGGATAGTCTTCTATCTTCTGAACTTGCACATCAAATCAAGACATACCTATTTTGCAAGGGCAAGTCTCTACTAAGTTCTGTACGTATGGAACCAGGTCCTGACTGCTCCGAATCCTAGGCTGGAACGTCAAGCGAAGCAGATTCGTACAAGGCGGATGCTTCCCTATCAGAGCAAGGCAAACAGTACGCCCAAAAAATGAGCGACACTCTCGTTCAATACCGCGAGGAGGAGAGACAATCACTCATCGACCGAGGTGGTCCAGATGAGCCACTGAAGCCCTTGACGGTTTGGACGTCCACCCGGAGAAGAACGGATGAGACTGCGCACTATCTATATCAGTGTGGCTACAAAGTTCGGCAGAGGTCTCAAATGAGTCAACTGAATCCAGGGATCTGTGAGAAAATGTCAGAACGACGCATCCGCATCGAGTATCCCGAGGAAGTCGCGAAGCATGAGAAGGACCCCTACCATCACAGGTACCCCAGAGCTGAGGTGATTTGCACCATGTCTTCGTATCGGTTTTCTCAGACACTGATAAATTCAAAGTCATATCATGATTTGGCCGTCCGCCTTGAGCCAATCATCCTTGAGCTCGAGCGCGAACACAATGATCTACTGATCATCGCTCACGAAAGCGTCCTCCGGGTTCTATACGGTTATCTCATGGCGTGCAATGCTACCGACATCCCGAAACTCTCCTTCCCGAGAAACGAGATCATCGAAATCATCCCGGCCAGTTACAATAACGATGCCAAAAGAATCCTAATTCCTGGGCTTCCTCAAGAGCTCATTCCCGCGTCACCGGAGGATCTGAAGATCCCGGTGCCACCGAGTGGAGTTGTGTCGCCAATGGTCGGACTGGGAACACCTGCTAACGGAGGTGGTACACCACGAAATGGCGACTTGACACCGCAGGACGTGGTGGATGAGACAAGCGATTAAAGCTCAATGCATATGCAGAATACTAACCAGTGACGGCTGATGTACGAATGGCCCTGGTATTTATGTAGCTTGTGAGGTCAAACAGTAAAGGCGGAACCCAGTTATGTCAAACAGTTTTATATTTCCTAATAGCCAACTCCAACCACAAGCCTTGCATGCCGCTCTGCCTCCAAGTCTCTGTCATTGTAACCCAGAGGCCAATTTTGAGGGGTCTCTATGCAAGTACGATTACCGCTGATCACGATCCTTGTGCTTGGAGCCGCTGGTCTGACATCGTCCAAGCAGTCTTGGGCAGCTTCATAGCATCCAGCTACAGCCTGCTGGTGTGGATGTCCAGTTTAGCCCCCATGTAGGGTAGACACAAATAAAATATTATCATCCTTCTTTAACTCGTACCGGCCCTCACCCTCCAGCTCCCAATCCGCATCATTGATGAGAACTAAGATACCTGGCCGCCTGAGAATATCATCAGTCACGCTGGCGCCATGCCCTAGGTTTGAGGCGGATTGAGATTGGTAGCTCACACAGTGTCATCCAGAACGAAGAGCTCTTTTCTCCGATCATCCATAACATGAGCACAGAGGTAACGCACAAGAAAGGCGATATTAGCCAGATTCCCTTTCCCATCCTTGGTTGGAAGGGATATTCGATGCTTTCTTTGGTGGGAGAAGAGCATCTCAAGGCCACCGCTAGGCATTATAAGCGGCTGTCTCGAGGAATCTATGACGCCGGGATAGGGCGTGCTTACCTGAATTCCACTACAATAGATATAATTCCCATGAGTTCATCAGGATTTGCATCGTCGCCTTTCAAGCTCTCGCCCATGGGCATCATGTCATGGGAATTAATCGTTGGCAGTTGCTTGGTAAAGCCCTCGAGCTAAGCCTGTAAATTTCTTATCGATAAGCTCGCGGTAACGTCAACGTCAACGTAGTTCGGACCTAGAATTGTGATGATAAACGAAACTAATTTTGGGGTGCAAGTACTCCAAGATTTTCTAACCTTGACGCTTTTCCAGATCGCTAGGGCATGCCTAGGTAATGGTCGTTGTTAAATCCAATTACATTGCTGCTGGCGCCAACAGACATCCCGCGGCCGCAGACTGGGATTGCGTGTCAGGTCTCATAGCTTTTGGCGCAGACCTAAATATTGCGATCTGGAAACCTCTAGTATGCAAATCTGAGTTCAGGGCAGGACAGTAAAGTTGACTGTAAGCAGGGTGACGACCATCATGGAATCCGTACCCTGCTTTCTGGTCATACAGACAAAGTCACTGTCGTCAAGTTTTTTCCAACCACAGCAGTCAACAGCTCCATCATCATCTCAGGTTCGGTTGATAAGTCAATCAGATTATGGCAACTAAATCCCTCCTCACTTTTAAGCTTCACATGTGTGGCTGTCCTTGTGGATCATGTCAACACTATCAATACGATTGCCGTACTCCCAGAGAGCAATCTCTTTGCGTCAGGATCAGCCGACGCCACGGTCAGAATCTGGAGTTTGCAAGTAGCAGACGAGCGGGAAGTCGAGGTTAGGCTGGAGCAGACCATCAAAGTTACTCCACGATTCTTTCCTCTGTGTGCTGCAATAGCGGCCTTGCCTACCTGCAACTCACTGGTCCTGGCTGTAGCGGGTACGAGAAGCGTCATACAGATCTATGTCAAGCATCACGCACAAGATGAGGGAGAATTTCGCCTCCATGCTACCCTTACTGGACATGAGGGCTGGATACGCTCACTTTCTTTTACTGAACACAACGATCATGCCCATCATGATCTATTTCTCGCATCGGCAAGCCAGGATAAATATATTCGCTTATGGCGCATTCGAAAGGATTCGCCTGCTGTGAACGGTGCAGGCCAGGGTACCGCTTTGGAGACGCTTGGAAAAGCGTTATCGAACAAAGTCCATCGATTGAAGGTAGCTGCGGTAGACTTCTCGGTCACTTTCGAAGCTTTACTACTTGGACACGAGGACTGGATATACACAACAGCGTGGCGACATGATGGAGACAAGCTACAGCTTTTATCGGCATCGGCTGACAATTCTTTAGCCATATGGGAGTGTGACTCAGAATCAGGGGTATGGGTTTGCGCCACACGACTGGGACAGATCAGCGCCCAGAAAGGATCAACGACTGCGACTGGCAGCATGGGAGGCTTTTGGAATGGCCTGTGGTCTTCACAGGGACAAGTAGTTGGCCTGGGAAGGACCGGTGGCTTCAGATTATGGACGTATGACAGAGAGCGGGATCGGTGGCTCCAGGACATTGCGATCAGTGGACACGTCAAGGAGGTGACGGGACTGGTTTGGAGTCAAGACGGGGGTTATCTGTTATCCACCAGCGCAGATCAAACAACTCGGCTGCATGCGGAATGGAGAAGAGGGGAAGAGATATCATGGCATGAGTTCGCACGACCCCAAATACACGGGTATGACCTCAACTGCATCGATACCCTTGGCAATTCCAGATTCGTTTCAGGCGCCGATGAGAAACTGCTCCGTGTGTTCGAGGAGCCGAAGGCTATAGCGCTTCTCCTGCGGAAGCTTTGCCGTATTGAAGGTTCTCCCCAGGATCAATTGCCAGAGATTGCCGATATACCAGTGCTCGGGCTCTCGAACAAAGCAGTTCAAGCCATGGATAATCATTCAACCAAAATCGCTGACCGGGAGCTAAATGAGGGTGCTGACTCTTGGCCAGAGCTCCATAAGTCGGGTCTCGGGTTGGACAAGCCCCCGTTTGAGGATCATCTTGCAAGGCAAACTCTCTGGCCCGAGAGCGAGAAGCTATACGGTCATGGCTTCGAAATTTCTACACTTGCTGCGAACCATGATGGTACTTTGATAGCCACTGCATGTCGGGCCAGTTCCATTCAACATGCGGTGATTAGAATATACGAAACGGCGCAATGGCGGGAGATCAAGCCTCCACTGACGGCTCATTCCTTGACAGTCGCTAGGTTAATGTTCTCTGATGATGATCGATATTTGGTCAGCGTTGGCCGCGACAGGCAATGGGCGGTATTTGAGCGGGATCAAACCCAAGCCCCAGTCTATAAGCTCGCAGCCGCCAATCAGAAAGGGCACTCGAGGATGATACTGGATGTGTCGTGGGCACCAACGGCAGGTGGCCGAATCTTCGCCACTGCAGGCAGGGACAAATTAGTCAAAATCTGGCAGGCTGACGGAGAGAATTTCTTATGCAACGCCACTATTACGGCATCACATGCAGTGACTGCTGTCGCATTTCTACCAACTATACTCCGTGACTCCTTGTACATCACGTTTGGTAGCGAGAACGGTACGATATATGTCAACGGCTTCACAAGCAGAACACTTGCCACTCGTGTCGCATACGCTTTCGATGCAAGGTGAGGCCTGCTAATGAACAGTCCAAGTTTCTGACTATGCTGACATAGCTAGAAACTGTCCGTCAAAATCTATCACGCAACTGGCCTGGAGGCATCGTGGGAAAGGATCAGGCACGAGTCCAGTCACACCAGATGATATTGAAGACAAAGATACCCAACCCGCGTTCGAGCTCGCTGTTGGAAGTGAGGACACCTCCGTCCGCATCTACTCTATATCTAAACTAGATGTTGAAATCTAAAACCCTCTAAACTCCATAACACTGGCACACCGGTCGTCTAGTGCTGCAGCGATGCTGTTCACTGCAGAAATCAAGTAATTTGGTCTGAGCTGCTGCTGTTAGGGTGGGAGACATGCCGGCCCTCACACGCATGTCCCAATATTAAGGCTTCTTCTCATTTCCGTATCCGCCCTGTCCCTCAAGTGACTCATAGCTCTTCCCTTCGCTGGCTTGCCCGTGACGCGGTCCTCTTTCCTCCAGATCCTCCTTCAACCACTTCAACACCAACAAACCCAACTGACTATCCCCTGATCTCTCGATGGCGTCAACCTCGAACAAGCTCATGCTTCCCCACTCTTTCACTTTTCCCATGTGCATGTGCACGAGATGAGTGGGCCATTGCGCCAGATTATCCAGGATATGTGTAGCGTACACAATCGTGCACGGCCGAATAGCCGTCTCCCTCTTCAAGAAGAGTAAGAAATTACTCCTACTCAGCAGATCCAGGTCCACTGTAATCTCATCCAGTAACAAGATCCGCCACGGCCTCAACAGTCCCATCGCCAGCTGCACCCTTCTCCTCTCGCCGTCACTGACGGCATGCATGCGCCATCTCAGATCAATGTCCAGTGTCCTCACAAGCTCATCGCGACGGTCCGTGTAGTAGTCTCCACCCACCGACGCCAGAAGCGTCGGGACATCGATGTCGGTACGCACGATAGGATTGAGCACCCATTCGAGGCCGAGGTACGTGACGCCCTCGAGGCCGTGTTTGAAGGGATCGACGCCGGCAATGGAGACTGTGCCTGTAGGGGCGAGACGCTTGCCGGAAAGCAGGCGAAGGAGGGTCGTTTTGCCGGCGCCGTTGGCTAGTCACACAGTTAATCTTTCGAAAACAATACATATGAACACAAGCTTTGCAAGGGCCTGTTACCGCCAATCAAGAGCGTGCGGCTCCCTGGTGGGAGATCGAGAATCACATCTCTTAGGCCTGAGGAGCCGTCTGGGAAGGCATAGCTAAGTCCTTGGACCTCGATCGAGGGTGCGATCTCTCGGCTTTCCCCATTGGTTTCTGGCATTCAGAGCAGTGATGGACGGAATAGGGCGAGGTGAGTATTATTATTGTCCTGTGCAAATCATACACATTGCACGGTATGTCTTGGCGTAAGTGGGTGATGACGCATCGAGAACTGGACCCTGCATTGAACTAGGGTTAAACTTATTCCGGCAGGGCTAATCGATTATGGGCTATCACCTAATAAACTGGTGATGGAAGTGATGAATGTTGCGATTCTTCCTCACTCTATCTGCGATGAGACCTCGACCGCCTGTAAACCCTTTAGTCGCCATAGTCGGTGCAACAGGCACAGGCAAGTCCCAGGTAAGTTCTACGACTTCGATAGTTGAATCCTCGCATTGACACCAGGTGGAAGCTTGCTGTGGAATTAGCCCTACGCTTCAACGGTGAGATCATCAATGGCGACGCAATGCAGATGTACCAGGGGCTTCCAATCGTCACGAATCAGATAACGTTGGAAGAGCGTAAAGGAGTCCCGCACCATTTGCTGGGCTGTGTAGGGCTGGAAGACGAAACATGGAGGGTTGGAGTGTACAGAAAGAGAGCACTTGGGATTATCGAGGAGATTAAGGCAAGAGGACGGATCCCCATTCTTGTCGGCGGAACGCACTATTACACGCAAGCGTTACTCTTCAATAACATATTTATTGGCGATCACACCGACGTGGACGACGTTGAAGGATCTAGACCCTCGGAGGCTTGGAAGAAGTGGCCCATTTTAGAGAGTTCTACGGAAAACATATTAGCTGCATTAAGAGAGGTTGATCCCCTGATGGCAGAGAGGTGGCACCCTAACGATCGGAGAAAGATTCGGCGGTCACTAGAAATCTGGCTTCAGCACAGGAGGAAGGCCTCAGATCTATATCGAGACCAGAAAGCGCTGAAACTCAACGGCACAACGCCGGTTGTAGGCTGCTCGCAAAGCATCGACCCTGAGATGGTGGAATCTGAAGACATTGAGTTTGAAGCAAACCCGCAGGCGCGATTTCAGACACTTGTTCTCTGGACTCATGCGTCGCCTGATGTTCTCAAAGCACGCCTTGACAAGCGTGTGGATGATATGCTCCGTAATGGTCTGCTTTCAGAAGTGAGCTCCATGGAGCAATTTCTTCGAGAGCAGGTCATGAAAGGGCAGTTGATAGATAAGACAAGCGGAATATGGGTCTCGATTGGATATAAGGAGTTCGAACAATACATGATCGCCCTCCATCCCGGCGAAACTGATGATAAGGTACTGGACGCCCTGAAGCAGGAAGCCGTAGAGCAGGTCAAGACAGCTACCCGACAGTATTCAAAAAGGCAAGTTCGGTGGATCCGGATCAAACTTTTGCATGCTGTCATAAACGCGGGCATGTCGGAGAATATGTTCCTCCTAGATGGTAGTGATCTCCCCAGATGGTCCGAAGAAGTGGAACGGCCTGCTATCCACCTGAGCGAATTGTTTCTGGACGGGGAAGCTCTACCAGAGCCAAAGACCGTTTCTGAAGCAGCTCAGTTGTTATTGACGCCGAGAAGAGATTTTGATTTGAGCAACCGCAGCGATCTGTGGGTGAAGAAGACGTGTGACATATGTGCTACAACAGTGGTCACCGAAGACGAGTGGTCACGGCATCTAAAGAGTAGACGTCACAGGAGACTTATTAAGTCACACGACAGGAAGCTCGCCCGTAATCTGGATGTCGATACACCACATACTGGCAGCTTCCGTGACCAAGATCCCCATAGCAGTGGGTGAGCTGCTTGGGATGGCGCTCTCAGTTGGTACTAGTGTTACTCTATGAGTGTCATGTTCAGGTAACCTTCCCTGTCGTCTCACTCAACAATCCTTTGAGATCCTGCCCAACAGACACACTCCTGCGTTCAGACTTATTCCTCCGCCTCTTCTCGACACCATCTCTCAACTCCTGGAATACTTCGTCGAAGTCTTGCGCCGGATCATGCGGCATTCCCATTACCGGTTCCTTCAAACTCTCCTGACTTGCCGTCCTTTGCAGCGCTGGCTTTCGCTTTTCATTCAACTGCTTGATCAGCCATGGCTTCGCCGGGGATGCGAAGAAAGCCATGCCAAGCACAACCCCTATTATGGTGTAAAAGTATACACGCGCCCAAACCAGAAGAGAGTCGGGGAGGCTAAGGAGAACAAAAGGAACGGTGGTGAAGCAAAAGGCGAGTTGTGTGATCAAGTAAGAGAGGACGTCATAGTAACGCTTGTAAGGCGTAGGGTGCTGGCCATCTGGAGTGAGAAAGAAAGGACGGATGTGTCGGCGGAAATCTCGAAATTGTCAGCGGATGCGGACTTGGTACGGAGGAAGAGGGACAGCTTACTCTTTGCGACTGTCTGCAAAAACGCAGCTAAGACAAAAGTGAGGTAATAACCTGGGTAGAAGCCGTGCCAGAAGGCGCTGGTCACGAACGTGGCTAGGCTAGCTCTGAAGCCGGGTCTTTTCCCTTTGGGTGTTACACGGAGATACATATAGTTGCGTAACCAGTGGTTAGTGTTGATGTTCCAGTTCTCCAGATAAGCCCTAGAGTTCTGTGCCGTTTCGATGCCCCATGGGTTAACGTTTTGCAATCGATTCCACTGGACTCTTCCGGATTTCGGATCAATGCCCTTGTACCCTATGCCGGAGAGGATACAAGCACCCTCGGTCAGGGCCCACACACCGTAGTACTTTAGTCTAGTTGTAAAGCCAAGCATCTCCAATATCCATATGCGTCTAAGGAGACCATACCGCATAAACTGGTCGCCCAGTACCAACTCATTATTATAGAGGCTTGAAAGCTTGAGGAAGGCGAAAATCCAGAATAGACCAGCTGCAGCTTTCCGAGCTGCGGGCGTACCACTACGAGGAATCTTGCGCTTCTTCCGAGTTGGTGGATACTTTGAAGGGTCAGTCCCTGGTGGTATTTCGAACATGCTTGTTTCAATGTATCTGCGATACTCTACGTAATCGAACGACGGCCCGATAAGGAGAGATGGGAAGAAGAGCTTATATTGTTGTTAGATGTCATGTGTACTTGCTGGGACAACTAACTTACCACGTAGCCCGCAAAATCGAGGAGATTTGGTAGCTTAGGGAGTGCCCTTTCCCTCTGGAATTCCGAGATATCATGCTGTGGTAGTCGGCCGTCATGAACGTTCCAGCAGAACGCGGTAAGCTACTCCGGTTACCAACGTCCTTAGAAAGTGAAGAGTGCGTTCCCACCTTCATCACAAGGACCATCTGAGCTCCTGCAGCGTTTCCTCTCAGTAACGTGGCTCCTCGTGTGCTTGGATCCTAGCTTACCGGTAATATCAACCTTGTCTGGGGTATTTGCAAACTGCCGGTATATATGATTGATGGACATGTGTCCCATCACAAATACGAAGCCTAACCATGGCATGAAGGGTCCTTCAATATAAAATGCTATCATATACGCGCCAATAGAGCTTATGAGAATGGTCCTCATTCCACTCCATAGATCGAAGAGCCCCACAAGATAGAAGATAGAAACGCTACGGACGTCAGTCTCGGAAGGGTGAGCCTTCACATTGAACTTCAGACGTACCCTATTATGAAGAGATTCTTCTGGTAGGGTTTAGTATCAGGTATACGCTTGAGAAGGCCGGCCAGAGGGTATGACAACAAGAAAGAACCAAGAAGCTTCACTGAAGGAAAGGAGGGATCAGCTTTGCTGCGCGCGACTTTGATGTGAATCTATGCATCGATAGTACTAACGCTCATCAACAGAGGCTCCGGTCACGCCAGCGAGGTATTCGAAAGCTGTCATTAGAAGAAGGTTAGCCGGTGAATATAAGGTCTCCCGGAGGGAACCAATGCTCACGTAGATTAATGTGAGGAAGCATCCTGTTAGACTCTTGTACTTTGCCATAAACATGCAAGGTATTCGCTGTCGTTCCCGTGGGAGGCTGTATAATAAAACGCAATTACATAAGCGGCGACGCCCTGGACGATTCGCCATGTGCTGCGGTAACTTGCATGAGCGCCAACGAACCTAAACCAGACGCAATACTACAATATAAAGTGCCACAGTCAAGAATCCTACTTCTTGACACATGTATTGACTGGACACAAGACAGACGTTCAACATCACCACCGCTTGATGCCGAGTGAGCCAATGCTTTCACTCTTCTCACCCAACTCTGCGCCGCGCTCAGAGCAAAACTACGATGGACGTGGTATCTGCAGTATCCGGTTACTTTTCCAAGATGGTTTCTGCTGGTGACAATCCATCTGGAGGCCCATCGGCGAAGATGAAGATACTTCTGCTTGACAGTGAGACAGTGCGAATCTTGAGCAATAAGGACTTCCTGCAGTTGACTCACATCCCTACAGGTTTCCATCGTTTCCACTGCGATCACACAGTCCGCCTTACTCAACCACGAGGTCTACCTCATTGAGTCCGACCTTCTGCTCTCAATTTATTGCTATCACTGACAGAGTCTTCAGCCGGCTGGATAATTCATCACGAGAGAAGATGCGCCATCTGCGATGCCTATGTTTCGTACGGCCATCTCCAGACTCAATACAGTACCTCATTGACGAGCTCCGGGAGCCCAAGTATGGAGAATACAACATCTGTTAGAGTTTCTGATTGTATAACAGCCTGTTCGAAGCTGATATCGAATGATAGACTTCAGTAACATCATTCGCAAGTCATCCTTGGAGCGTCTGGCGGAGGCAGACGATCACGAGGTCGTCCGAGCTGTTCAAGAGTACTTCGCCGATTTCATAGTGATCAATCCCGACCTGTTTTCTTTCAATCTCGTGTTTCCAAGGCAGAGATTATGGAGTGTCAGCCCGGATATGTGGAATACAGATGCTTTGCAACGCTCCACGGAGGGTCTAATTGCCGTTCTGCTATCACTGAAAAACAAGCCTTTTATTCGATATGAGAAAAACAGCTTGATGGCGAAAAAGCTTGCTACAGAAGTCCGCTATCAGATGACACAGGAAGAACAGCTCTTTGATTTCCGAATACCAGATACCCCCCCTATCCTGCTGATTCTCGACCGCCGGGATGACCCCATTACACCTTTGTTGACGCAGTGGACCTATCAGGCCATGGTACATGAGCTTCTTGGAATAGACAACGGAAGGGTGGATCTCAGCGACGTCCCGGATGTGAGGGCTGAATTAAGGGAAATCGTTCTATCGCAAGACCAGGACCCTTTCTTCAAGAAGAATATGTATCTCAACTTCGGAGATCTTGGGGGCAAAATTAAGGATTACGTGGAGCAGTATCAGCTGAAGACCAAGAGCAACACGAGCACTGAATCTATTGCGGACATGAAGCGGTTCGTTGAAGACTACCCAGAGTTTCGTAAACTGTCCGGAAACGTGAGTAAGCATGTGACCCTAGTTGGGGAACTGAGCAGGAGAGTCAGCGAAGATAGCCTTCTGGACGTCAGCGAGTTGGAGCAAAGCTTGGCCTGCAACGACAACCACAGCAATGACTTGAAGGTACCGAGTGTCAGCAATGAATCATTATCAATTGCATGCTGACGAAGAGCATAGAACGTCCAACGACTGATACAGACTCCCAGCGTGCCGGCAAATGCGAAACTCCGCTTGGTAGCGCTCTACTCCCTTCGCTACGAGAAGCACCCGTCAAACGCCCTTCCCATGCTTCTCGATCTACTTTCGGTGGCTGGAGATGTTCCCGGACATCGCATAAGTCTTATCCCGAAGTTGCTCGCTTATCACCACTCCCTCCAGACTCCAACTGCGGCAGGAGGCATCTCCGATCTCTTCGAATCCTCTTCTATTTTCTCGGGAGCCAGGGACCGCTTCAAGGGTCTGAAAGGTGTCGAGAATGTCTACACACAGCACTCGCCACGCTTGGAACTGACGCTGCAGAATCTTATCAAGGGTCGGTTACGAGAGCAACAGTATCCGTTCGTCGATGGGGGCGGCACCACAAGGGATAAACCACAAGATATCGTAGTTTTCATCGTCGGAGGTGTTACCTATGAAGAAGCGAAGATGGTGGCACAGGTGAATGCCAGTTCTCCCGGCGTTCGGGTAGTTCTAGGAGGGACGGGCGTGCACAACAGTACCACTTTCTTGGAAGAAGTCGAGGATGCTGTCGGTGGTTGGCCAGAGCCAGCACCGTCAACGGCGGCGGGGAGGCTGAAGAAGGAAACTGGTCGGCGCTGATCCCTCGCATAGGGTGTTTGGGCGTTGGCGTTCAACATCCCGGGCATCTCCTCGGCTTTCTACTCACATACACTGTGCAGAGCACAAAAGACGCACCAGATATGTTCAACTCACGATGCATCTTCGCATCCGTAATAGATCTCTCAGAAGCTGTTGATCTCACTGGTCGACTCCATGTAGCGACATGGACCTCTGCTTACCTAAGGTAACTTTACCTTCAAGCTTTGGATGTGGAGCGCTAGTGAGGCTCTTGAGTCGCGCTAGGTACCCTTTCAGTACTAGCGCGAAGCGAATGCCAACAAAAAACCTACCTTACCTTATTAATAGGTACCTAATGATACTTCGAATACCTTATACCTGACAATGTGGGGTTCATCCTTCCAACCTTAAGAAAGCTAAGGTAGGTGATGAGTAACATTGAGGTCCTGTACCTTAAAGTAAGAGTATAGGTCATAAGTCATTGCACAACCAAAATTTCAGCTGAGTCCAAATAAACCTTATAATTAGCCACACCTAAACATGCACCCTATGCACCCTATGCATCACACACCTAAACTCACTAAATTATAAAGACTATAAAATCATTGCTGTCTCATAAGAGATCTAAAGATAAATAAATTACCTCTATATGTAGCTGCATTTATTATATGAAGCAAATGAACATAAAATTGTGTGAGATTTTCACTGAAATCAAGCAGATTTACAACATCAAAATTTTCTTTTTAACAGTGAGACACATATATTATATTAAGATAGATCAATTCTGATGCTTTTACTATCAAATTAATATAAAAAGCATATCAGATACAATTAAACTGAGTAGAAAGACTGATCTTTAAAGATTAATAATTAAATAGTTCATTATTTTATTTATATATATTGATTTAATTAACATAGCAAATACATGACATTTAAGCAGCTTGCAAATTTTATAAAACTTAATGTCAATTATTATACTGTTGCATAAATGCTAAAACAATTCAGATTTTATTAATACATTATCTGTTCTTATTCTTTTATCACTGAAAAACAGATCAAAGTACAGCAGTAATGAGCAGCTGATCATTAAGACTGAACAGTGAATGTATAAGTTAAAGTGATTTAAATAGATAAGTGTTTTTTTGAGACAGAGCAGTAAGATTACATTTAAATTATTAGAAATAACAAAAAAAAGTACTGTTTTAATTATATTAAGTGCAATTATCAATTAAAATGTTACTCTTTCATGATTTAAGATGTAATTAAATGAGAATATAAGTTTAAGCTGATATTTATACAGAAAAATAACTTTAAAAATAAAAATAAAATATTATTTTTCAGTATTTATTGTATAAATTGTACTGATATATTTAGAAATTAATTTTAAAATATATGCAAAGTAAATCTTTAAATATGTCACTGTGTTGTTTCTGTAAGATCTTAAGAAAGAAATAGAATAGACAGTTTTTATAAAGAATGATGTTAAGATTTATTTGAATTTTATTAAGAAGATAAGAGTAAAATATAAATTTAAAAAATTTAATAAGAGTTAATCATCATCATCTTCAGATCTTAATTCAATTGAGAAGATTTAAAAATGAATAAAGACAAAAATTATTAAAATAAAGCTCTTTTCTATAATAATTAATGAACTCAAGACTGTAGTGCAAGCATTATGAGATGAAGTGAATTCTTGCATATTCATTTGTTACATAGAAAGTACATCAGAAAAGCTATGAGAAGTTTATAGACAGTGAGATTATAGTATTAAATATTAGTAAAATCTGTGTAGTTGAATTGCTTATGTAGATTATTTGGACTTAGCTGAAATTTTGGTTGTGCAATGACTTATGACTGATACTCTTACCTTGAGGTACCTAGGTAGGGTAAGGTAAATCCACATCTCCAGGCGCAGTTTGGGGAAGCCTTCTTCGCGACACATCGATCTTCAACTCCATCCCCGATCAATCGCGCATCTACAAACGGCGGGAAAAAAAGCTGCGCCTCCACAACTCGTGCCATCGTCTTTTCAAACAAGCGTTCAATCCCTGCCTCAACTTGATTCCGTGTTACGGCCAGCGCCACGACGTTAACATCCGATCATCCACTGAGGGCGACTTTGCCATACCTACATACCTTTTCACATCGCGCATCATCACAACGAACTGACGGCATCCCTTTGGCAGTGGTCGCTTCCTGAATTCAGGCTGTGATCGTGTACTCGTTGGCAAAAGCAGGGATCGCTTGCGTATTCCCACGTCACGCTCCGAGCCAACTGTGCGACAATCGATAGCAGCTCGCCACGATGTACAACTCTCACCGTGGGATGGTGCCCGCACCAAACAGTCGCTTGACAGAATTGTTGGATCAGGTGCGAGCGGAATTCGATAATCAACACAACCGCACTGGCGAGTATGAGCATCAGAGTATGTTTGATCTTACCCCTGATACTGTGTCCGTGTTCTGTGCATTCAACGCGTGTCATACAACATGAACACACTAGATGGATCTATCTAGACTGTGGGTGCAGCAGCTTGGGCGGTTGGTCATCTATTTGTCACTACACAAGTGCAGGGGAGTTTGAAGCTACGAAAAGACTCCGAGACTGACGAGAATGCGTTGTTTAGTCAATGCCCAGATGCAAGAGATGGACATGGTGAGACAGAAGGTTTACCAGCTGGAACAAGCTCAGATCGCGATCAAGCAAAAGTAAGTGTATTAATGAGCATGACCAACTTCTGGCTTAGCCACCATGGCAGTTGCGTATATGGCTTGCTGATTCCTTGTCGAACTAGGTACGACGAAGATATTACCCGGCTCCAACGAGAGCTCGAAGCTCGTGGAGGTCCTCCGCTTTCTGCTCACCTTAGCGGGCCGCCCCAACATCCAGGACCGTCACAACCGCCTCCCCCATCCATCGGGCACGGACCGAGCAACCTGTTCGGGGGCATCATGGCCAACCCGGGTGGGCAGGGTGGTCCCGGATTAGCCACCCCGCAAGAACAACATCAACAGCCTCCTCCGCCGCATCAGATGCCACAGCCGCCACCCGGACCACAGTCACAGGGACCATCTCAACTCCAACAGCCTTCGTTTCCTGGCTATCCGCAGCCGTCTGCTGTCAACGGTCAGTCGATCCCATCTTTCATCCTGCTCTAAGCTTTCCATGACAGGTAGACGTAGACGTATAGTACGATACTGACTACGGTCGCTCACATGACCGGTTTCTGTCCGAAGGCCGTATACAGGGAGAGTCGCTAATACGGTGTTGCTTTCACAGGCTATGTACAGGCCCCGCCGCCAACAGTGTCACCTGGTCCCGGAAAGGGTCGTAACGCCCGAGGTGTCCCGGGCCCGGCTACGCCCCAACAAACCACTCAACCTCCTTATCCGGACCCACGAGCATCTCCTCAAGTTGCACGTCCAACTCCGCCTCCTCCGGCGCAGCAGTTGCGCGACGTTGGCAACGCTCTGGCGGATCTTGATCCGGATCGGATGCGCCCTGACCAGAAGAGAGAAGGCCCGGACTGGTTTGCCGTTTTCAATCCTCGCGTCCAACGTGTCCTGGACGTGGAATTGGTTCACAATCTTCCCCACGAGAGTGTCGTCTGTTGCGTCCGATTCAGCCATGACGGAAAGTACGTGGCCACGGGGTGCAATCGGTCCGCGCAGATATTCGATGTGATTTCGGGCAATCAGGTGTCTTATCTTCAAGACGACACGGTGGACAAGGATGGTGATCTGTACATCCGAAGTGTCTGCTTTAGCCCTGATGGGAGATATCTTGCCACTGGAGCAGAAGACAAGCTCATTAGAGTAAGCACTGCCTACCTTGCAGGACGACTACATCAGTGCATGAATTATGACATGAGATCTCGCTCGCTGACGTTTCTCGTAAAGGTCTGGGATATACAAACTCGCACCATCAAGCACACCTTTTCTGGCCACGAGCAGGACATCTACTCTTTAGATTTCGCGCGCAACGGTCGAAACATCGCTTCCGGTAGCGGCGACCGCACCGTACGTATGTGGGATATTGAATCCGGCCAGCAAACACTCATCCTCAGCATCGAGGACGGTGTCACAACCGTTGCCATCTCACCCGATGGACAATTCGTGGCAGCCGGCTCACTCGACAAGAGTGTCAGAGTGTGGGATGCTCGGAGCGGCTACCTCGTCGAACGCCTGGATGGAATCGAGGGGCACAGGGACAGTGTCTACTCTGTGGCGTTTGCGCCAAACGGCAGAGATCTCGTCAGCGGCAGTCTCGACAAGACCATCAAGATGTGGGAGTTGCCTCCACCGAAAAGCATGTTGCCCGGGCCCGGGCCAAAAGGCGGAAAGTGCGTCAGGACTTTTGAGGGCCACAAGGTGAATCCCGCTCGTATCTTCACAGCCGCCCGCGCTCAGGCTAACGCGTACGGGTTTAGGATTTCGTCCTCAGTGTAGCTCTCACGCCGGACGGGGCTTGGGTCATGAGTGGCTCCAAAGACCGAGGGGTGCAGTTTTGGGATCCGCAATCCGGGAACACGCAGTTGATGCTCCAGGGCCACAAGAACTCTGGTAAGTGCTTTCACGCCATGACCTCGGACCGTATCTCCTGCTCCGTTCGGTGGTACGTCACTCGCTTGCGGAAAAGAAGGCTGATCAGGGTACCATGTCATTCATACAGTCATTTCTGTTGCGCCAAGCCCCATCGGCGGTCTATTCGCAACCGGTAGCGGTGACATGCGTGCGCGCATTTGGCGGTGAGTAAATCTTTTCAATCATCTACAAATACGTCTGCCATGAAATGCGGTTGGGCCAGATCTGCCGACGGGCCACGCCCCCGAGTCTCAGGTGTAGGGTCTTAGGCGGTGCAAGCAACACGACGCCGCAAGCTGAGATGACCTCAGCTGCGTCAGCGTCATGCTACCCATACCCGCATACTCTTTGATGACTACGGTGGCTGACTCGATTTGCACCTTACAGTTATAAACCCTACCACGGACAGTAGAATCAGCAGGGTCAAGATGGATACGGGTCAGGGTCAGGGCTGGCGCAACACGAGACCTTTTCTTCGGTCACTTCTTTGTCGTTGACTAAGGTGTGGTTATGAATGGCTGTGAGACATTGGACGGAAGCGTAATCAAAGAATGGCTGAATCTGCTCGGTCAGGAGGATGTCGTGCATCTTCTAAAACAACCCTCTCAACGCGTAACTCCGGGTGCACAGAACGAAGTAGTAATGCTGGATCGATTCCGGCTGCCTGGCCGTTAATCTGATGCGCCGGTGGTTCTGGCCCATTGCAAAATTCGGCGGTGAGAGCGAGCGATGCACCGAGTCCGTGAAGATCCATGTTTGAAGGAGTGAAAGACTTGTCTCGGAAAGCTCCGATGCAGGTCAAGGATGCGGCAACCCACAGGAAGGCGGGACACTCTTCTGTTGGGCTCTCATTACAAGCACATCAGGTACCTACAAGTAAGGTACTTTGTACTGTGGGTAGGGCACGGGCGGGAGGAAGGACTCATAAGCGTCCCTGCGGCCAGGGTGAGCATCATGTTGAGCATCCTGTTGGACATCTACTTTACGAAGTACGATTCGTACCGTTACCTTGAACGGCGGTTCATCCTTACCTTACGTCTCTTAGTTTCCGTGAGGCGAAAGCAACTCAAATCGCCCAGGTATCCGGTATCTGGTATCTTGTCTCCGGTATCCCACTTCCCCCATTCGTTCTCTACCCACCTACCTTCTGTGAGGTATCTGCTGTCTACAGTACACACAAATACCTTTACCCTTTACCTGACAAACCCAGCCCAGCCCGACCTTCCTTTCCGCTAACATGCCGCGTACCAGTTTGTCGGGTCGGCGGGCGGGACGCTAGTAGGGCTATTGATCCCATAGGATGTCTGTCCATCCCCCTTGCCAGTTCGTCAGCAGTCAGCATGCATCAGTAATATCTACGGTACAGTAAGGTAAGGGCCGTGGTCGAGTATGGTATGAGTAAGGTACCCACAAGTATTCATACTTTGTACAGTACTTTGTACTCCTACATTACCTGGTAGTTCGAAACGTGCCAGCCTCTCCACCTACCTACTTTACTTGTGTTCCGTGATGGTGTCGATGTGCCCCTATCAGACCTGACGTGACCTGACCAGCACACATGCTTTCATTCCATGTGCCACGTGCCTGTATGAGCACTCCGGACGCGAAGAGAGTACAATGGTGACGACGTCAATGGCACTCACTGTACGAGAACCGCTAAGAGGTATTGGTCCTTAGTTCCTCAGAAGGGAAGGGTTGAAGGGTGTCTGAAAGTGCATCGATGGGGGGACGGATGTAGGAATAGCTCCGTCCCTCTAGAAGAGTAAATGAAGAATGAAGTGCTTCCTCCGTTCAGTCAGTCCTATCTGTGGGTCAGGCACCCCGAGGATTTGGCGAAGCGCGATGAGTACCTACCTACCTAGTGGACGGGGATATATGTTTTCTAGGCCGGACAAGCTTGTAACACACTAGAGCCTTATCGAACACCACCTTACCTACGAAGAGGAAATAAACGCATACATGGTAGGGACTGTACCTAAGGTACCTTACCTACCAGGTACCTGACTCGTCTGTCTGCCTTCTTGACCAGTAGGTAGAAGCGAGCACGAGCTGTGTGGCAGTACTCAGACTAAACTCTGTGCACAAAAGACAGGGAAGACGACAGAGAAAACTGGACGGTCAATAATAATGAATTGAAACGAGATGATGTTACGTTGTTGGCCTGTTCCTGTGGTCAACACATCCATATCCATCCGTGGGGAGTACGTGGGGAAACACGTTGTCAGACTGGCTTCTCTCATCTCTCATCTCTCATCAATAATCATCTATCGTCTATCGTCTATCGTCTATCGTCTATCATGACAACGTACCAGGTAGGTACTCGTATACCGATATCAAGCTCCTACCTTACCTACCTGTACCTTACTTCAAAAGCATCTCCTGAAGGAAGACTTGATAAGGATTCATGCATCATGGCCCTTCTCCGGCCCTTTGCAGATCGGCTCCCTTACTACCTTACCTTTGTGCTGCCATCATCAATGACATTATTTGTACCTACGATACCTTACATTACTACGGTATCCAAGAGCTAGTCGCCTTACCTTACTCTGACCTCTTCCATGCTCTCTTACTACCTCATCTCACATCACCTTACCGTCTCTACCTTAGGTATGTCGTACATGACAAAGATACCTGTTGTGGAGTGGAACACCCCCACCCCACCCTACCCTTTCCCACTCCTGTGTTTCAATCCGACTCGGCCTGCTTGGTGCGAGCAACAGCAACAGCAACAGCAACAGCCACAGCCACGGTGCAGCCGCCTCTCATGAGGCACATCATCCCGCCTACTCGAGGCTGGATGGCTGGATACGGCGCTGCTTGTGCGACTGCTCCCTAACCTGATAACCTGTACCGCATTGCACGGCAGCCTCTGTCTCTCCGTCCCATCATTTACATTGATTGAATATCTGATCCTGATCAATGGGGGGGGCTTTTCTCTTCTCTCACAGTCCGCGTCGGATTTAACAGAGCGGCGGTCGGACAGAAGGCCCAACATCAGATCTCTGCACCACCCACCTACAGCATCTTGCACCATCGACCTTTCCTTCAATGGAAGGAAGACATTCATTCATGGCAAGCGTGATTGGCGCTTGTCCCGCCCGCGAAAGACGCCGCCAAACATCATCCTTGCCCTGCCCACCCACACTCCACCAGTGGCTTCGTCAGATAGCCTCTACAAGTATATGAACGAAGTACATGTACTTCTGGTCCTTACCGTGACCGATACCTATCGGTTTCCTTTGCTTCATCGGCTCTCATATTATATATCACCCATCGGAATACTTCGCGAGGTCTCCGTCGCTTTGTTATCTAGGAACTGTCTTCAATTTGTTGGTATCTGTGTTGGAGAGCCAAACAATCATCTTGTCGGCCAAAACATCATATTTGTTACTGTATGAGCGATCCTCACCTTGTCGCTCCACACTGAAAGTTGACTCCGGGAGCAATTTCGGGGTGATATCGTCGTCTTGGTTTACCATGACCTGCGCATTGCTCACTACGCTGCGATTGTTCTCATAAGACCTTCGCAAAAGGTGGCCTCGTCGGTGATCGCTCATGTGATATTATTCATATCGTACTCCCATCAGCCGTCAGCTGACCCGGTGCACATCTCTGGATCTCGGCGAACGTGCATCTTTGAAGTCGGACTGAATCATTTTCTCAGACTGCTCTCGCAAGTTGTTGTCTGCTTCTGACGAGAACTGGTCCGGCACCACCTATCGCCGACTGGCAGCCATCGAACCCGGCGCCGGCCAGTCAGCCCACAATCGACTTACCAAACGCAATGGCGTACGCTCGACAGATGCCACCAACTTCTTTGGTGGTTTCTCAAAGCCTGATGACGCCGAACCTGGAGCCTAACATGTCGTTATTTCCCGAGGATGGGCTGGGCTATCCCATCTCCTTAGCTTCAAACGGCTACCATTTCGGCAACCTACCGCCCAGCAACCTTTTTGCGGAGCCTGCGTACAACACCCCGCTGCTTCACAACCAGATGCCAATGCTTTCCTCCGTCACGCGGCCATCTCAGTACCCGCCACAGGTTTGCGAAGCTCGCAACGCCATGTCCCCGGTCAACCAGCGGTTTTCGATGAAACTCGAAGACGGCTCCACGCTACGTCCAAACGGCATGTACCATTCTACGTCTACGTCGACCTTAGCACATTCCAGGCGTCGGACAAGCACTGAAGATGTGGATTTCGGGACAGACGTAGATGGCCTGATGAAAGCCATCCAGACCAAATCGAGACCGAAATACCACTCACCACAGCAGCTCCTTCAAACCACTCATTCAGTCCCACTTGTACATCAACATACGCAGCACGGAAAGGCGAATGTGGGTGGGGCCGCAAGCCATGATCCAAAAGCGAGGAAGAGGTACCAGTGTCACCTGCCGACGTGCGCAAAGAGCTTCTTTCAGAAGACGCACTTGGAGATTCATATGCGTGCGCACACAGGAGACAAGCCATTCGTGAGTCCTCAGCAACCGACCATGGCACGTGAAGGCTTGCGTCAAGGCCCAGGGCCGACGTAACTAAATTGAGTGAACATTAGATCTGTAAAGAGCCCTCATGCGGCCAACGATTTTCTCAGCTCGGAAATCTGAAGGTAAATTTAACCGTCTTGGAAAGCAAGGCATTACTGGCGATAGGTCAACTGAATGCAAACGCAGACGCATGAACGTCGCCACACCGGCGAACGACCGTACTCGTGCGAAAGCTGTGGCAAGCGTTTCGCCCAGCGTGGAAATGTGCGGGCGCACAAGATCGTACACGAGCAGGCCAAGCCTTTCCTCTGCAAGCTCGAGGGCTGCGGGAAGCGCTTCACCCAGCTCGGAAACCTCAAGGTACGATCAACCCCTGTTGGTCAGTGGTTCCGAGGCCACGGCCAGTTGGTGCTGAAACGCGCCGTGGCAGTCACACCAGAACAAGTTTCATGCGGAGTCACTCCGAAACCTGACGTTCCGGTTCGCCACCATGCGCGAAGGCGACCCCGTCACCACTCAGGACAAGGAGTTGTGGGAGTACTTCGCGACTCTTTACAAAAACTCCAACAAGGGGATCAAGGGCCGCGGCAAGGATCGACGCATATCCGCCATCGCGAAGGCTGGCAACGGCAAGGTCAAGCAGGAACGCTCTGAGCGGGATGGCAGCTCGGATTCGTCGATGGTCGGCGGACCACCCGAGGTCTCCGATCCAGAAAGGCCGACGGTCGATATCGACAGCAGTGCGAGCAGCTACAGTAACGACGACCAAGACTTTACCTTCACCGACAAGAAGATTTATTGAACGCACGCCTTGAAACCGTGCTGACTTGCCTCTGGCGTGAATCTATTGGCCGGTGACACGAGGAAGATGCGTGACAGGGTTAATCTTCGATTCTAGAGTGGACGGTCCGGACCGTCAGACGAAGGACGACGGGGTTGAGCTTGGCAAGGATTTCGTAATCAGGGTGCCAATTAATCGGGATTTAGCGCGGTATCGAAATGAGCAGGACGGGTGCATTGTGCGACTGGTGCAATTGTCGCTTCTATATGGGTAACGGGCGTGTAACCTACATGATGGATGGTTACCCTTCTCTTTTGGGGTTACGTTCTCACGGCCGAGTGCTCCGATCATGCAACGTTGTTTATCTGATGCTTTTTCTTCCTTTGTTCGTCCGAGCATGATTTCAAATACTGTACACATGGCGATCCTGCAACCGCGTGCTTTGCGTGGCATTGTACGTTACGTGAAAATGACCGACGGGAATCTGGCAACACCTGACCCGGCATATGCGTACCGACCACCAGCATCAGATCGCCGGGACGACGTCATGACTGTCGCATGCGAGGTGTGGCGTCGGACCCCGCAGGGAGCAGCCGATCGCAGTATCGAGTCGGATAAGGAAATGGTCGGTCGTCGAAGGAGGGCCACCAAGGTTCCGTCGCCAGACCCCGGGAACGACCAAGACGACCCACCAACCAGAGTCTAAAAGCGGAGTACAGACCTCCGCGTGCGTCCCTCAAAACACACAATACACACATGGGGAGCATCACATCCAGGGCACGCATCCGTGTAACCCACACCTCCACTGCATGTCCACCCACGCGCCCATCGAGCTATTCTCCCCCTAAACGACTTGCCCGTCCGGTGCCCTCGGACAGACGAGGCAGATAATAGCGTGTGTTCTCGTAGACGAGGAAGGTGACACAAGTACTCGGCAGGACCCGGACGATGTTGGGGCCTAAGCCTTTATAGAAACCCCGGGAGCCTTCCCGCCTCCAGACCTGCCGCACCACGTCCTGCACACCCGTGTATGTGGCCCCGGCCTCGTACATCTGCAGCCGGGCACGGACAACTTGGTACGGGTAGGTGGAGACGCCGGCGAAGACCTTAGCCAACGCGCTTAACAGCAGGTAATCCGTGTTGCTCAACTCCCTCTTCCCGACTGGCCCCTTGGAAGATCCGCCTTCTCCCCCACATTTTTCCCCACGGATGCCACGATATCGCTTCAGCTGCTCGTACGCCATGAACTGCAGCGCACCGTGGGAAACGCCGAAGAGGGAGGGGACGAGGCCACGGTAGAAGCCGGGCAGGCCATCCGACCGGAGAATCTGGCGCGTGCCGTCGAGGACGGAGGTGTAGGCGCCCGGGTGCCGGGACGAGGTGGAGAGCATGCGCGTTTTGATCACCCAGATCGGATTCGTCAACACGGCCGTCAAGGCGCCTGATTCGAATAGACATTATGAGTCAACGGGCCTGAAGTGACGGAGCAGGTCCCATGTGTGAACTACTTTACCGGCTATACCAGACGCAACGAAGTAATCGAGCGGCGACAGCTCTTTCTGAGAGCCGTGGTAGGCGTAGAGGCCATCCTTAATCTTGCCGTACCAGGCGAAGTAGAGCGCCCAGCTAACGGAGTTGCCGATGATATTGGGCGTGAGACCGCGATAGAGGGCTCGTATGTTGCCTTCATTCTGCACGATGTCACGGGCGATGCGGAAGGAATTTCCAAAACGAGAGGAGGAAGCTCGGTTGACTGTTGTTCAATTGACGCCCATGTCAGCGGGCAGAATTGCGTAGTTGGGGTGGGGGGGGGGGGAGGGGGGGTTGTCACCTTGCAGGCGAGTTTTCACAATATCGAGAGGGTGCACTGTGAGAGTGGATACGACACCAGCTGTAAAGCCGGCTATCGTCTCCACGAGCGATGGCGGCAATGCATTGTTGGTACTCATGGACCGAGAGGACTGTATGTCGAAGCTTTGGCTTCTTGCGAGCTCGGATGACCTTCTGGTGATTCCCGCAACAACAACAATATGATAGTGTGTCGACGGTCAAAGGAGAATAAAACTTCACTCGGCTCATGCTACTGATTTTTAGTGGGCCATGACCCTAAAGAGCTGAATTGTATCGAGGTGCTCCAGACGTATGTTCAGGATATTTACCTAACTCATAGGCCTTAGGTATAATAATACAGTTATTGCACATGATTCCTTCCACCAAAATGTCTCCACCGCTTTCGCACAGAGCACATGGAATCTCCGAGCCACGCACACCCATCGTCTTGTCCAAATCAATGTCCCATGACGAGTCCTAGTCTAGACTGATACCTCGCTCATGCGAGCGGAGAGAAGAGTCTATCCACGTCAGTCTCCGCCCAAGCCCAGAAGTAAAATCGGCCATCGGTGGTCCCTACCGAATGAAAGATGGTCTTGGCTCGCTGCAAGTATATCCTGTGAAGCATGAGCATCCCATCAAACTGCAGGACTCGCCGTGAAGATACCCAGGTAGATTATAAGGGGCAGGTAGCCGCTGTTGACCATCAGCCATGCAATTTTCAATGTCGGAAAAGCAGCCATACTAATGTATCGCCACCCGCGAGATGTCGATGATCTTGGTGATCCGCTCCTTTGGGAAACCGTTAGTGCAGCTCGTCTGTCATATGGGTGACTGGATCAACCTTGGATTCTTCTGATAGCTGCAGCATACTTGGAGGATATGTGGATTAGAGTGGGTTTGGGGCGTTCTGGCCGGAGGAAATACAGCAGTTACTGAACACCTTGGATGTGTGGATGCTGCCGGTGATGCTATACTCGTAAGTAATATGTATTTAGATGCTGAACACTATAATTGTCTTCCGCAGAACGAGGTTCCGCCGCCGCCGGCTTCTTCCGTCGGATTGAGTATGACATACTATCAACTTCATTCATCTCCCGGTATTCAGAGAGTTCAAACACTGTTCCACGGGAAAGCTACCGACCTCAATTTCCAGATCTTACCACAGTCCTTCAAATGTCTGGCGCAAGGCATTGGTAAGTTCCTTTGTCAAAGGCAGACCTCTGTCAGGAATGCTGAGACACTTCAGGGAACAAGACAAGGAGGCTACGGTTTACATTGGCAATCTCGACGAAAGAGTTACGGATAGCCTGGTATGGGAGCTTATGTTACAAGCGGGAAGGATAGTCAATGTACATCTCCCGAAAGATCGAGTCACTCAGACACACCAAGGTTATGGCTTCGTCGAGTTCATCAGTGAGGAGGACGCAGAGTATGCGGCAAGGATCATGAATCAAGTACGGTTGTATGGAAAGCCAATTCGGGTCAACAAAGCTTCGGCGGACAAGCAGAAGACGGTCGAGGTTGGAGCAGAATTATTTATCGGCAATCTGGACCCCATGGTATCGGAACAAACGCTCTACGACACATTCAGCCGCTTCGGCGGTCTCGTGTCGCTTCCTAAGGTACGAGCTACCCTTGAAAGAGCTTCAGGATGGTATGCTGATGTTTACCTAGATCGCTCGTGATGATGCCAACCTGTCAAAGGGCTATGGCTTCGTTTCCTTCTCCAATTTCGAAGCCTCGGATGAAGCTATCGCGAATATGAACGGTCAATACTTGATGAACAAGGAGATATCGGTGCAGTATGCCTACAAGAAAGATGGCAAGGGAGAACGGCATGGTGACCAAGCTGAGAGGATGCTTGCAGCTCAAGCACGGAAGCATAACGTGCAGCCGCAAGGACAGCCGCTGCCCCTAGGTGCCTTCGGTGCGACAACACCGAGTGCGCCTGCTGCTATGATCGATGGAGACGTCGGCCGAAGCCTGAATGGGGTCCCGAGCGGCCCTGGGATGTTTGCGCCAGGACGACCTAGTGCCACGAACGGGGGTTACCAGTCGGCTCCACTACCACAGCAGCGTCCGGCTCCACCGTCCCAACCTCTACCAGCACCTCCTTCAGGGTTGCCGGCGCGGCCACCCCCATCGCAGGCTGGATATGGAGGGCCTCAAGGATTTCTCCCGCCCGGCTTCAATCAACCCCAGCAACCTGGGTTTCCTCCACAGGGTATTCCTCCTCCAGGTATGGGAGCACCTCCGCCGGCGTTTGCTCCACCTGGCTTCGGGCCACCTCCTGGGTTGCCACCTGGCTTGCAACAGCAAGGCTTCGGAAGACCTAGATGAGCAGCAGACGAGAGCGGTCGTCAAAATCATTACTCAAGGGATTGCCCGACACCGAAGGAGCTACAACCCACTGCTGAGTCACATGCATCGCAGGCTAAGGAACTGCCGGTTTGGTGTGATTGAAAGACATCCCAAGAATCATGCCTTACGCAAATTCGGACGGTCAGTAGAGCTCGGGTCCCAGGGTCAAATCCTGCAACAACCTGCGTACACGGTTATCTGGAGAGGGGCTAGAGTTCGGGCTTTTGTTGTCAAGAATGTACCTAGTCAGACGGTGAATTATGAGTGTAGTGAAAACAGATACGCTTGCAGTGGAGATGAAAGCTATTCTGTCTGCCTGTACCCCAACCATGACAACGCCCGCTAGAAATACAATACGCTCAGTAAAAGGGAGTTCTTAAATTCAGTCCCAACGCCGATGCCGGAAAGATAACAGGAGAAACAACGTCCACCCAGGCTGATCCACTTCCTTCCCCGGTATATCGATACGGACACGCCGAGGAAGACGTTATCTTCTCAGTCACGTCAAGAAAATGATACGAACTTCGGATCCCTCGGCCTTCCGTCCGGACCGATATTGTTCTTCGCAAACTTCCGCTCCGTATACATCCTCCTGGCCTCATCAAAGCCCACCTTCCTCGCCTGCATGATTCTTTGTACTTCCCTCTTGCCCTGTTGATCAAGCCCCGCGCGTGAGTCTCCACCCGCAACGTTCATGGAGAGGTCGAAGTCGGCCGAAGTGAAGCCGGATTCGATGTCCCCCGCAAAGGATGACGGGAGGCGTTGGTAGATGTAGTCGGGGACTGGGAGCAAGTGGAGCCATCGGCTGCGGGTGAGATAGAGGACTAAACTTGTGAGTATACGCCCAGGGCATGTGAGGAGTACTGGATTACGACTTACCGGTGGCTATGACGAGGAAGAAGAAGGAGAAGGAGTAAAGGACGTAGGCCATGTTGCAAGACTTTTACTTGGGGACTCTCTCGGCAGAAGTCTCTTACGCGCGATGATGAGAGACTTTTAGCAGTGCGAAGCGTTCGTTGACAGGATGTGTCTTGATTGATCCGGTGATGAGGCTGAAGCGGACGCAGCGCTTACGCGGGCGACCAACGGGAAGACTAGCGCCTACGGGAACAAGCGAAAGAAGCGCAAGCGTTGGAGTCAAGCCCACAAATGATTTTAAGCAACAGGGTCAATCTGAAAATACCTCTCAGCCTGCACCAAGATGTCGAATGTTTCTTCTGACCTGATCTGGGAAATCACCCGTGAGTATCATGTTTACGATGATTGTCCGGCCCAGACTCATCCGCACTAGGCGCCAACAACTCCTACCTCGTCAAGCGGAGGAGCGGCGGCGGGGTTCAATTTTCGCGAGATCCTCTCAATGTGACCAACAAGCACTCAAGAAAAGTATGTACTGTTTAATTGTCCCAGAGAAAGACTGAAGGTTAACCAATACGCAGTATGCCGGCTTTCTCAACGAAAAGGTGTGATATATACGGTGACGGTAGTCGGAGTGGAGGACATAAGAGATTGTGAGGCTGACACAGACGGTCGCTACACAGGCTGTTGGCATCCAGCCCAAGCAAGGAGGCGGCGTCACCATGTTTACCAAGAAGACGAAGCATCACAACCGACCAGCGGCGAATAAGAACGAAGTAGCATGGGGATCGAACAAGTCAGGACCGAGGTAGGCTTCAGATCGCTCGACATCACTGCACGCTGGACACTGGATTAACAAGGTGTCTAGGGTCTACAAGGGCATCGTCAACTACACAGCCAAGCAGGGTTACCGCCCAGATCTTCGTTCAGAGGCCGTTGCTCGTGCCAGTGCTATCCGTCAATCCCAACAGCCGAAGAAGGATGTTCCGGAGAAGAAACCGCGTGGAGCCAAGGCCAAGAAAGCTGCGGAGAAGGAGTCATCGTAAGCCTTGGGTCAATTGGCTGAGAAGGTGCACAGAGGACGCCATAGCTGTCGTAACCTGTAGCTGATGAACAGGCGAGACATACCAACTCAAATATTCTTGCGTGGAGCAGCAGAGTGCGGCTAGGGAATCAAGCCTGTAAGCCATGTATTAGTACATGTGAATCTCGGTAGGGTACCTATGAGATGCATGAAAGTCGCCGAGCTGCATTCTATATGTGACGAAAATGCGGTGAGCCGTTGAGAACTGTCTTCGCAGCGACCAGGGTCTTGAAGCTGTGATGGTCTCCATTTTTACAATGCATTGCTGTTCTGAGAGGCTGTGAAAGTATGAGCATGATAAGTTACAGGAGGTTTGCAGAAATCGGACAAGTTGCACACATCTTAGGGTGATGTCCGTCTTTCGCCATGTGTCCGTGGTCGGTGTTGGCACGGGCCCGTGCTTTTGTAAAGTTACAGCCGTCGAATCCCTACCCCGCCAAAAACATCACACCATCGCGCGGGATTTCTCAAGCCCAACAACCCCATCGCACAAGCCACTTCCACGACAGAAATACATCTTGACTTGTCCTTCATAACAGCAGTTTTCTGCAGCTTCTTAGATAGCATCTCGAGAAGTATGGTTAAAGCAGGTATGGGCTACTCGTACATCCACCCAACCGATTCCCAATTTCTAACTCACGTTGCAGTCGTCCTTGGTGCCTCTGGTGGCATCGGCCAGGTACACAAATGCCAGGATTATCTCTCTTCAATCACCATGGTAGCTGATAGCTTGTCCGAAGCCGCTGTCTCTCCTCCTGAAGGCCAGCCCTCTGATTGACGAACTCTCCCTGTACGATGTCGTCAATACCCCCGGTGTGACGGCAGATCTTTCCCATATTTCGTCAGTAGCAGTATGGCTTCCACTTTGGGCACTCGAAAGAGATGACAGACTGATCGAGGGCATAGAAAGTCACCGGTTATCTGCCAAAAGATGATGGCTTGAAGCACGCTTTAAGCGGTGCTGACGTCGTCGTCATCCCAGCCGGGATTCCTCGTATTGTTTTCCCTCCTGCTGTGACGAGGTTAGTCTTCTGACATGGCAAAAGGCAAGCCTGGTATGACTCGCGACGATTTGTTCAAGATCAACGCCGGTATCGTCCGAGATCTTGCGAAGGGGATTGCCGAGTTCTCCCCCAAAGCGTTCGTTCTTATCATCTCCAACCCGGTCAATTCGACTGTCCCGATTGCTGCCGAGGTGCTCAAGGGTGCGGGTGTCTTTGATCCCAAGCGTCTCTTCGGTGTAACCACGTTGGACGTGGTCCGAGCGGAGACTTTCGTCCAGGACATTACTGGCGAGCGGGACCCAACAAAAACCGTGATTCCTGTTATCGGTGGTCACTCTGGAGAGACGATTGTGCCTCTCTTTAGTCAGGCGAAGCCACCGGTCAAGATTCCGGAGGACAAGCTTGACGCCTTGGTGAACCGTAAGCACGAAACTCAAGACCCTGTGATTAGTACTAATGAACCTGTAGGTGTACAGTTTGGCGGAGATGAAGTTGTAAAAGCTAAAGATGGAGCTGGCTCTGCGACGCTTTCGATGGCATATGCGGGCTTTCGGTACCTTGCACAATAACAAACATGAGGCATATGAAGACAGCTGACTCGCCGTAGCTTTGCCGAGAAGGTGATCAAGGCTGTCAAAGGAGAGAAAGGCATCGTCGAGCCGACCTATATCTACCTTCCGGGGGTCTCCGGTGGAGACACTATCGCCAAGGAGACAGGAGTCGACTACTTCTCCGTACCCGTCGAGCTCGGGGTAGGTCTCTCAGAACGCTTGATCTTGTTCTGTACATAGCTAACGCTTCGTCCGTCAGCCGTCCGGTGCTGAGAAGGCTCAAAATCCACTACCGCATCTCAATGACCATGAGAAGAAACTGCTCGAGGCTTGTACCAAAGGCCTTAAGGGTAACATCGAGAAGGGCGTAGAATTCGTCAAGAATCCTCCGGCAAAGTAAACTCCCCCTTCTCCTTGTGCGCTTCTGGAGCATCCCTTTTTCTACCTGCTCATGCCTGTCCCTGCCCTTGACTTTCGCGCGTCCAACGCAAGAAAGGTAGTGCGCAGTTGATTGGCTTTCCTGTGCCTGGCTGATGGATAACGGGTTATAGATAGGCTGTGACAGCTTATGATCTTGGCGTTGGCCGACACTGAAAGCCACAATAGATAGCCGAGAAAGCTCTTACATTAGTTCTAGTTCAACACCGTCAAGGAAAAAGTCTGAACTCATGCAGCCCAACTCAAGTAGCCGTTTCCACAGCAAAGTGGACCATTTACGGTATGATTGCCGTTTAACACCCGTCTAAGAATGCCATGAACGCCTCCTAATGCCGCTAAGTCAAGCGCATCGCAACACACAACCCCTGCGTTTCCTTTCTCAAGGGTTGGTGGGTATGGTCTTTATCTGAAACGTAGCACCTGGGAGCTCCAACGTCTCGGCGTGTACGGTAGCATTGATGTTCATGTTGGCTAAAGCACCTCGTATCAACCCACACGGAAACCATAAGAACTATTTTCTCGTCAAACTTGTATCTTTTGCATATGAACGCCAAAATTGGGGAGAAGTCGTACCGGTCGCGCCCGTGAGACGGCTGGGCCCCCAGCTTCCGTACTCATGCGCCGAAAAGGTTGGAAGAGATTATCTGTAAGGACGTAGACCCCCTTCGCTCCTTCGGTCAGCGTATGGCAACCACGACCACCAAGCGCCTGCGCTGAGAAGCGAACACGGAGGGACGGTCCCTACCCTATGGTTTGTCTTCAGGTTATCGATCTGCTTCCGAAACACCAATGTCCATAAATCTTTGCACAGGAATTTGATGACGTCCAACGTATCGGTGAAGCGCGGACGGTCTCTCGAGAACCTATGAGAAAATCGCCAACGTAAGGTAAGCCCATCATGTACTTCCACGGCGCTCTCCAGCCGGTCGCTTCAGCGGCCCCGTCCTGCACCGACGTACGCCTTTCCAGCCGAAGGGACCTTTACCTCTCCACGAGCCCTTGCCCGACCCGGTACCCGAGCGTTTCTAATCGCCTATACGCCAGGTCGTTGCGTTCCTCGTCGTCCAGTTTCTCGTCGGAGTCGGCCAGCTCGGCCGCCAGCCGATGGGCCATGGGTACGAGCTCGATGAGCAGGAAGTCGAGGCAGCTGGCGTTCAGAAAGGTCGCGTGTGGGTCCGAGGCGTTGTACGGTGGAAGAGGCGTCTCGAAGGACATTGAAGCTCAGGCTGTGGCCGTCCGGGTGACATGCGCTTTATCTCAAGCGTGCCCGACCGCTTCGATATCCGTGATGGTGAGCTGCGTGACTAGCGTGGGAAGGTTACACACTACGGTGGTGTGCAAGAGCCTCATGAGTATTTTGATTCAAGGCCCGCGGGCTTACACTACTGAGTAGCCTGTACAGTAGCTTTGTCCGAAGAAATGACTTGACGCATCAGAGATCTAACGTCTCGTGAAAGGTAAAGTTGAAGTTTCAAGCACTGACAGAGAGACAGCTTTCATCGCTGTAAGGAGGTATAGAGCCCCGCCAAGCCGACCTCGAGCCAATCAACACCGCCGCCCCACGCCATGTAATGGTACATTTCACCGCTGAATTGCGCCATCTGAAATCCTGATGCCAGATATTCCCAAAGTAAACATAGATAGAACCTGGGATGCCTTACGCCAGTAGCGGTAAGGGCAGAGACTACCTTTCCAGCCAAGCAAGAGACTCCCGTCTATATCGAGGCATTTCCGCTTCCCTAGGACCACTCAATAACCTCGGTAAATACACGCCGAGTCGTGAGTGCTCAGAGATGAGAGTTTATTCACACGTGGACTGGCAGCATTCGCCCTCGCGCTCGCGGGCGCGTAACCGTGCCTACTATCACCATCCAGAGCGCTATGCAAGGCAGTGTTAGAATGCTGCTGCCGCTTGGCTGCTCTCGGAGGCTCGTCTTCATCGTCGTCGCTGAAGGTAAGGTCTATGACCTGTCCGATGGGTCGCTTGTTGTTGGAAGACCGCATGCTTCCGGAAGCGATGGATGGTTCTCGAGACGATGAAGGCGGCGTTCGCGACATGGTAAGGGGGGTGTAAGGAATGTCCTCCTTCAGTGATGCAACGCGCATGTCCTTGATCTCGACGAGATCTTCGTCGTCATCCGTGCCGGAGCTTGCGCCGTTCGGTTTGGGCGAGGTGTCGGGTTTTGAATTCACGGCCCACTTACCGTCAGGTTCGATGATGATTTGCTCTACAGCAGTGCCGGTTGACTTCAAGACGTCATCCACATACCTGCATTGGTCAGCTCGATGCCGCTAAATCACAGATACAGGCACGTACTCATCCACTTCTAGAGCTTCGTACACGATGATCTTATTGCACACAGGACAGGTCCAGGTTGGGGCTTGCTCCTGTAGCTGGAGGAAGGAAGAAGCGTCAAAGCACTGATTGTGGGTGCAGACGGTAGATCGACAAGGCACTTGGATACGTAGCGTTGACAGTGGGCATTTTAGCGACATGACAGTAGAAGTAGCAACGATATCCGCGTCTTGTGCTTTGCTTATCACTGTGCCCGGTTAGCTTGGAATGTCTCCTGTGGCCATACGACCGTAAGTGCGCATACTTTCGCTGATGACTTGAGCTTTGGAGATCCTCTTGCCCGATCCCAACTTAGCAACCAGCTCCTCCACCGGACGTTGCTTGACAAGATTCACAACGAGATAGAATTTCTACCCTCAGCACATTAGCTACCGAGGATCGAAGGAAGGTAGCCGAAAGATCTTCGGACAAACTTTGAATAGCCATCATAGACGATTCCATAGTCATGCCCTAAATTTTCGCGCGCCCCATAGCTGAACGACTATAACTTACTCTATGAGTCAACGCATATGTCATAACCACAGAGTTCTCGTAGTTTGCACGCTTTCGTACAAGATTGGTAATATCTGCTGGTCTTGTTGAGCCAGGCTTGTTCTTCAGTCCTCGCAGATTTGCTTTGATCTCGTCCAGGTTGACCTTGATCTCGACCTGATGCGGAAAGGCTATGTCGGCCTTGACGTAAGGGGAGAGTCCTGTATCTGCAGCGCAGTATATCATCACTCGGGTCATCGGATCTCTCTGAAGCTTCTCTGCCACCGCAGGTGAGAGGATGACTTTGCAGTCCACACTGTCTCGTGTTGTATCTCGTTCTGGTACATTAACATATTAGCGGGTCCGCCATGCTCGGTGGGTCAGCTCACCTTTACATTCAATCACCGGCGTGAGCGGCTCTGTTATGGAGTAGAAAGGACTATCTTTGAACATAAGATGAACTTGATATCATTCAGCATAGTGTACCTCTACATGAGCCAAGAACTCCTTGATCCTACCTGCGCCATACGCTTGGAGAGGCATGCCTCCGTGGGCAGACACTGGCGGGCGTGACCCGTTGATTGCCGCATATGGAGTGGGGGTTGAAGGCTTGGTTAAGCTGCTGTTCCCAGTGCGAGGAGCCATGGGTGACACGACACCGTCTGGGCTATACACCAGGTTCTTGACACGATTAAAACCTTCAACGTTCCCGGTTCGTGCGTAGTTTTCGAGATCTGTATATCAGCAACTAGTGATCAGTCATTGTTTGATTTGGCAGGCAAGGGACAAGAAGCCGTTGCGGCGCGCAGTGTGAGAGGCAGTCCCAGAACTTACGAGCTATGATACGACCTTGCATCGCACTTTTGACGCCCGAGACTGGAAGACCTTCCCCTTTCAACACATTCTTCAAGTGGGCATTAATGAGAGTCTTGACTCTTGCAAGCACAACATGGGGATCTAATGGCTGTCCGCTGGACGCCATATCTTGAGCAACGCCCAGCCTTTGGAGTTTATGGTAAAGAGCCGCGATCAGAAAGGGCTCGCTGAGCTCGAAAAAGAGTCATTTAACCAAAGATGAGGCGGCACACTGAGCGTGAAGGCGCAAATATAGACCCTGGATGTGTTGATCAGGGTGGTCAACGTTAGGTGCTGTACCGATTAAGCGTAGTCGCCAACTTAAGGTACCTGAAGGTAAGAGTATAGGTCATAAGTCATTGCACAACCAAAATTTCGGCTGAGTCCAAATAAACCTTATAATTAGCCACACCTAAACATGCACCATATGCACCCTATGCACCACGCACCTAAATACTAGTAAAACCTGCGTGGTTGAATCGCTTATGTAGATTATTTGGACTTAGCTGAAATTTTGGTTGTGCAATGACTTATGACCAATACTCTTACCTTCCAGCTGTTCCTAAAAAGAAGGTGTCAACGTGCGGCATGGAATTTTTGCAACTTTGTTTTTGAAAAGCATGTCAAAACACAGCATTTCTATTGTTAAAACCACAATAAATGAATAGTTTCTATAAAAGTGAATAGACAGTATATTTATATATATATAGATCTATTACTTGTTAAATTTTTATGAAGAAATGTAACAAAATAACAATGTTGTTGAGCAATACTCAATATTTAATGTTTGACAGTAACATGCGGCAGTTTTTGATAGAAATTTGTATGTAAATTTTGCTTATTTTACAAATTATACTTGCAACTATGAAGCAATATATTAGAAAATTACACAAATAAACAATATATATATATATAGAATAATTCTGTCTATTCAGTTTTTTGATGAAAATTGTTGTTGTAGTTGAATAAGTGTTTTTCAAGTGTAAATACTGTCTTATTATGCAAATTTAACAGAGTATTTGATACTGTTGATAGCATTGTTATTTTATAATGTTTACTTATAAAAATTCAATGAATAATAAAAATATATATATATAACAGTTCTGTCTATTCAGATTGGTAGAAATGTATGCTGAGTTGTGAAAATAACATCAATATATAATGATTTAACATGTTTTTCAAAAACAAAGTTGCAAAAATTCTATGCTGCACATTGACACCTTCTTTTTAGAAACAGCTGTGCAGCTATTCTTAAAATGTTGACTTCAAGAAGCACATAGCAAGAATTTGTAAAAAATAAACAGTAAAATCTGTTTAAATTTTCTTCTTTCTAATCATTATTTATAAAATCAATCTCACTGTCTTTCTTAACATTATTATCATCACTGTCACTATGAGACATTCTTATAGTCTTAATTACAACATTAAAGACAATATATAAATAAATTTAAAGTGTAAAATGTCACTCAAGATCATAGTGAAGATCACAGAATATAGTTGAAAATACATTAAGAGAATGTGAAGAAATCTATGAAATTAAAAGTTAATTACTGTATTTAAATTATTTAAATTAAAAACATCAAAACTATTCACAGTTACTATAACAGAGATAGATCTCAATCTAAAGAGAAAGATTTAATTTATTAATAATTAATATAGAAAGTACTTAATTTTCTTAAAAATCAATTCACAGCATATTTGAATGAGATGTAGAGATATATTTAATATAAATATGAAATTTAAATCAGCATTAATACTGTCAGTCTCATCATTAAATAAGCTGATTAATTAAGAAAACAGATAAGCATTCTTTTGTCACTGTTACTATTATTAAGAAGATAATTTTTAATGTTAAAAATAAATTATTAAATGTTCTTAAAAGACTTATAACAACTAAATGATGCAGCTAAATAATTAACATATTAATTAGCTAATCTTTATTGATAAAAGTGTTATCAATCTTTATATTGCAAACAGAAAATTTAATTAAGCTGTTATGAAGAAGTAAGCAGTCATAAAGAAGTTCTTTTAGAAAGAAAAGCATTATAATATTTTTTCAATATATATAATCAATGACTATATTGCTTAAGAGATCTACAAGAAGAAGATGAATAAAAAAATGTTTAATATTTTTATTTAAAAGAAAATTTTATCTTTATATAAGCAATTTTCAGAGTTATGCAGTGTTCTATGCATGAATAATTGTGAAATACATTGTTCAGAGATAAGTCTTCATATTAATATAAGTATTCTTGCTATTGCTATTGCTAATCTTAGTGACAAAAACTTATAATTATATATTATAAAATCAGCATCATTCTTGCATTTCTTTCTCTTTATTTATTAGATTACAACTTTATCAAGAAGTTATTTAATGAGCTAAAGATATAAATGCAGAGATATAAGATATTGATGAAGAAATTTAAGAATAAGTTTTCAGCATTTATTTATATGACTGTACAGAAGTATAAGATAAAAGACAATTCAGAAAGACATTTTTGAAACAGCTTTATTAATTGTACATAAATATATTATTATAATGAATTAATTATTATTTCTCATTGTCTTTAACACTTACAATGCTTTCTGCTTCTTCTTAAAATTATAGATCTTTATAAAATAAATTTTTATAATTATTATATATTTTCTTTTCTTTTAATATAAATGTAAGACTTTCTTTAACTGTCATTTAAGATTAACTGAAATGCTCAGTTCTTTTTATATCTGCTCAGTGATTAACTGTATATTTTATAAATTATATATCTCTTTTAAAAGAATATCACAATAATTCATCAATTATGTCTTTAAAGTAAAGTGTTTTCACTTAAATTAAATAAAGAAGTTCTGCAGCTATGTTTTAGAATCAGTGCTTAAATTAAGTAAACTGTTAATAAATGATACTGCAGACAGTGCTGATAAAAATGTAATGAAATATATTTTTTGTGAAGATTGTAAAGTCTGCAGTGAAGATGATGAAGACAATGAAAATAATAAAGATGATGAAGAAGACAGTGAAGATATGAACTGTGAAGAAAGCAGTTAAGAAGAAGATAAAGAAGAAAAATATTAAGTTAAGATGTATAAAACATAATGTAAAGATTGTGAAGACTGTAAAGACTGTAAAGAAGAAGAAAAACACTGTAATACTGTAATTAATGAAGTTAATAATTTTAATATAGTCTTAATATCACTGAAAGAAACTGCAGAAGTAAAGATTTCTGATGTTGACATTAATGTTGATGAGAAAGTGTAAATTTGAATGAAGTAAGATGATGAAGATGTTGTGAATATTAATGACATAAAAAAGAAGAAAAACAATATAATTAATAATAAGATTCTCTTCTTTAACTGATCAGCTAACATGATCTTTATATTAATGAGTAATGCATAAATTGTTACTTCATTCTTATTAACAATCTTTATTCACAGTTAAATAGCTGCAGAGTTAAGAATCTTATGAATGTTGTTGTAAAGAAGACAGTAGTGATTATAGTTAAGATATATTTTGTCATTACATTAATAATAAATGACAATAATATTTAATGTATAATCAATATTCTTTAAAGTCTTTACACATTGATCTACATTCTTCTTATATATTACAGTAGCTGTTCTCTGATATTTATTAGCAAAGACATTAAAAATCAATGAAGAAAAAAGATAAATTTATATTTAATATTTAAATTTATTTTTCTTTTTTATAACTTCTTTCTTTACTGACTTTTCACTTGCTGTAATAATATTCTCTGCTGTCTTTCTATTTTAATCAACTCTTATAATGACTATTATTTCTTTTCTTTTGTTACTGTTTCACAATTTAATAAGATTCTTCATTTTTTGTTAATCATTTATGTTTTTAAGAATCATAATGATCACAGCATTTTTCTTTGTAACTAAGTAATTAATCTTAATTCTTATTTAATATTTATGATAAAAGTATTTTCTCTCATCACAATATTTCTTAATCACTGCTGACTGCTTAAGATCTTAAATTCTTTATATAAAGTTCTTTTCTTTTTCATTTAATTCAAAAACATTTAAATTCTCATTCATCAATTTTCTGTTCAGATATACTGTGTAAGATACAGTATATTGTATGAATAACATTGAATCTTTGTTGACAACAACATTGAGATTGAGAATCTTAATGAGATTGTCATCAAGATTCAGTAAATAGACTGATGTGAATACTGATATAAACACTGATTTTCATGTTATAGAAGACTTCTTCTTTATAGAAGAAGTCTTTGCAAGAATCTTTTATTTTGTCATAGTGATGACAATGACAGTGATGTTGAGAAAGGCAGTGAGGTCAATTTCATGAATGATGATTAGAAGAGAGAGAATTTAGACAGATTTTACTGTTTATTTTCTACAAATTCTTGCTATGCGCCCCTTGGAGCCAACATTCTAAGAATAGCTGTACCTTATCTATCAGTGACGCAAAAGTACAGACTACGGAGTCTACGGTCTTCGCATGGATTTGTACCTACCTTTACATACGTACCTACCTAAGGTAAGAGACAACAAGTATTCCGTGCGCGCGGTCAGAAAAACTCATTCACCAGTCTTAGATCCTCACTTGAGTCTCATCACTGGACGCCTGCCCACGCTTGCAGCAGTCGCATCCAGTTGACACGGCCACTACTTAGTGAAACGTCCGACTCGCAACAATGGCCAAGGGTCTACGATCAAGCACGAAGAAGTCCAATAGAGCAAAGCTACGATCGAGAGTCTTCAGCCCAGTAGAGATTGCCAGGACGGAGCGGCTGTCGAGAAAGCTCTTGGAGCTTGCGAGTAGGGCTCCAGCCAAAGCCACGGAAGACGCAGAGATGGAGATCGGCGAAGGTGGGCCACTTCTTCGACCCTACTGCGGTCAAAGCTGACGAATCAGATACGACTCAACCAGAGGCGAAGAAAACTGAGGCAAATGAGGCAGCGCCTGAAGGTTAGTACTCCAGGAGCCGTCCAATACAGCCCGCTTTCGAAACCACAGAGCAATCCCTCATACGATGGCTAGCTATTACTTTATCCAGTCGGACTTAAGGGCAACGCATAACCAACCGAGGATTTTCGCTGATGTGTGTGCAGCCATGGAGCTTGACAGTAGACTACATGCTGCTGGCATGAAATCTAACAACCCCAATCGCGTTCTTAAGAAGCGGCGCAGCAAGTCTAAAACTTCCATAGTCTTTACGAGCTACAACAAACGCAAGGGATCTGGATCGGCCGGAAAGCAGAAGAAATAATCCTCCCCTTTATTAGTGTTGCTATGGAGGGGCGTTTGTCCAGGATTGCTTCAATGGCGACAAGGAGGAGTACATGTCTTAAAGAGCCAAAGGTGCTGTCACATAGGACCTTGCTGACCCCATATCACATCTTTTGAGCTGTGTTTCCATACGTGGAAAGTGTCGGTATTTGAGCCTAGACCCTAGGATTTAGGTTTCCACGTGATTTACTCGCTTGTATTATAGTCACAGTTTTCTCGCACATTCTTTTAGAATTAAAGTTAGACAGCAATCCAGTCGTATTAAATAATATTCTGACAGAAAGTGATGGTTTGCACAAAAACTTTACTTAACAAGCGATCCTAAGGTACAAATAGGTAAGGTACAAGTATAGATACCTTAGTGTGTACCCCTGGCCCTAGATACCTTCCATTGTTTACGGTCATATCAGCGCAGGCTTATACATGGGACGTCGCCTTCTCGTGACGCGGGTCCATGATGCAGGTTCGGTGCGATATGCCTTCCCAGACCTCGAAGCTGTTACTCTGTCTGGCCAATGCACTCGTGCCAATCGCTATAATCATCTTTGCGACAGGATTCTTCCCTTACAAGCCGTTCTTGCCAGGGCTGGCTCGTTACGAAGACCAGGGTCTCGGTTCTCCACCCAGAGCTCCCTTCGATAAGGTCATTTTCATGGTCGTCGACGCGCTCAGGAGGTGAGCGCCTGTGGCTCAGCAGAGGCTATGTACGGAGGATGCTGATATATTCAGCGATTTCGTTTATTCCGCGAAGTCCGGCTTCGCGTTTACCCAGAGGTTCGGAATTTGAGCAACAAGTCTGTTCCCTGAATACTTTGAGCACTTGCTGACTCGATTTGGCAGTCTGATCAACCGCGGAGCCGCTATGCCATATACTGCCCATGCTACGTCGCCCACCATAACGATGCCACGTGTGAAAGCCATGACAACAGGCTCTATCCCGTCCTTTCTTGACGTCATCCTGAATTTTGCGGAGTCCGACACAACGTCAAGTCTTGCACAACAGGACACTTGGCTGGCGCAGATGAGAGCCAAGCGTGATGGGGAGTTGATTATGTACGGCGACGATACCTGGCTGAAATTGTTCCCCAGCATGTTCTCACGAGCAGATGGCACAACCAGCTTCTTTGTTTCGGTCAGTCCAGACGGATGTGTTGGATAGATCAGGGCTGAAGTCGGACGCCAGGACTTTACGGAAGTGGATAACAATGTGACGAGACATCTACCTGAAGAGCTACAACGGCACGATTGGAATACCATGATCCTGCACTTCCTCGGTCTTGACCACATAGGCCACAAGGCTGGCCCGGGAAGGTACTTGTCCATGACCTCCCAACCACTCACCATCCACTCACTTCTGGTGTAGTCCCAACATGGTGCCCAAGCAGGCTGAAATGGATGATGTAGTTAAGCGGATATACCAAGCTATCGAGTCTGAGGACCATTTGCAGTCGACCCTCTTCGTCCTTTGCGGAGACCATGGAATGAACGATGCTGGAAACCATGGCGGTTCTGCGCCGGGAGAGACTTCCCCTGCCCTTATCTTCATATCTCCTAAACTCCAGACCATTTCTCACGGCTTGGAAAGCCCACTCGCCGTTGCGGAAGGATACCGCTATTATACTGCCGTCGAACAGTCCGATATAGTGCCAACCTTGGCAGGCTTGCTGGGCTTCCCAATACCTCTGAACAATGTTGGAGTCCTCATTCCGGACATGCTTGGATTCTGGGGAAAGGGTTTGTCAGGCCTGTCTCGTTTGGCTCCCGTCGGGCATCCGCCAACGCTAACAAACCTGGGCAGATGATCAAATCCAGATGACACTGCGCAATGCGTTCCAAATCTTAGGCGTCGTCAAAGCTACTTTCCCTGACATGTCATTCGATGATCAATCCATCCTGCAAGTCTGCTCACAAGAGTCTTCAGCTCCTGAAAATGTTCGCTGCCAGTGGAAATCAGCCATAGAGCTTGTAGGCTCTGACAAGCATGGTACGAATCCACAAGAGCTAGATGACGATCGTCTGCTCTCCTTAATTCAGGTAAATTTGCAAGGTCGCACTGTCAGGATCTGTAAGGCAACTAAGGTTGATAGTTCTTAAGAACCGCGCAACAAATGATGAGCCACACAGCCAGTAATTATAACCTCGCCCGCCTCCGAACAGGCATGGCCGCGGCTGCCATAGCTTCACTAATAGCGTTTGCGGCGTCGCTGCCAGCGCTTCGCGACTCCGGATCAACCGGTTTGCTATTCCTGGCCCTGGCTTTGGCTTATGGGATCATGATGTTCGCCAGTAGCTATGTGGAGGAAGAGCAACAATTTTGGTATTGGTGCTTATCTGGTTGGCTTGCATGGTTGGTACTAAAGCGGTGAGTCCAGGGGTAGTATGCTCAAGCAATTTCAATAGGCTTACTCTGGGTAGAAGTAGGCATCACAGGCGGGGCATGCTGCAGTATATCATTGGATGGGGGTGTCTGCTGACCATATTACGTCTTGTTCGGCGATGGAATCAAACAGGCCAGAAGTTGGCTGGAGAATCAGACATCGCAAGAACATTCTTCCCAGCACACAGTCTAGTCCTGTGGGTTGCTGTTGCTGCAACGTTTCTGGACCTGACATATAGACTTTCGCGGCGAGGATTCCGGGAGCTAGCTCCTTGGCTAGCTACACTCTTTTCGATCTTTCTGTGCTTGTCTGCATTTCTGTTCAAAGTAACCTTCACCAATGCCGAAACCCCAGAACTGCTTAAGGATATTCCAATCCCCATAAAGAAACAGCTGGAGAACACGCCACTACTGACTCAAGCAAGGGTTGTCTTTCTGGGTCTGGGGCTTGCCCTAGGATACAATGGTGCTCTTGAATGTCGAAAAACTAGAAATAACAATAAACGCAGTGACGCTGGTAAGATAGCTCCGCCTCTCCCATCCGTAGCACGCTAATTGTCAAGCAGGTGTAGTTTGGGCCTTCCACGACCTGCTCACTCTAATGCTCGTCACACAGTCTCGTATTTCCAACATTCCCTTGTTTCTCCTTTTCGAATTCCAGCTTCGTCTACTCACAACGTTCAACCTCTCAACGACGGAGATCACAACGACATCCCTACTCTTCCAGTACGCATCATTCTTTGCAATTGGAGGATCGAATGCCATCTCCTCGATTGACCTCTCCAGTGCGTACAATGGCATCGGTGATTACAACGTCTTGATTGTGGGTATTTTGACATTTGTCGGCAACTGGGCGGGGCCGTTATGGTGGGCATCAGCGACCACCATCCTCCTTTTCCGGAGAGACGGAAAAGATCCGATGGCGGATCTCTTCCAACACCTGGCTCTCCTAACGTTCTACACCGTGACGAGTCTTCTATCTGTAATGGCCGCTTGCTCGGCCCTCAGGACGCATCTGTTCATATGGACGGTGTTTTCGCCCAAATTCTTGTACATGATGGCTTGGTGTCTTGCTCAGCATCTTTGTGTCAATGTCGCGAGTGTGAGCCTGCTTGTATGGTTAGGATCTAGATAGTTTGCTACGACTCACACGCCACCTAAACTGCGGAGTAACTGCAATGAGAACGGGCTAAGGGTTCACCCTCTGCCGATTTTCGTGAGGCTCTTTCGAGCCTGCAAAAGGGGGCATCGTTGGTGAGAAACATAATAAGATTATGCGATTCCGTTGAATAGTTCGTCGATAGCGTTAGCCTTCGCACGTCTCCTTTTCCGCTTCGGAGACGAGCTAGGGCTACCGATGATTGGCCCAGACACGCCGGCAGCATCGCTTGCGGTAAAATTTTCCTTCTCAAGTTTGAGGCCATCCCCGCTGGATGTCGTATCAAGGTGAGAGCGAACCGTTCCCGGCTGCGGGGCCAAGGCAGCGCCTCTCGTATCAGAGCGAACAATTGTCTCGCCCAGATCCTCGTCACCTTCCCAAATCGGGGGTACATGCCGTGCATCTTTGGCTGGCGATCTGGGTCCTCTGCCGGCCATTGTGCCGAAGATGCGCCCAACTCTGGCCAGACTTGCCAACAGCACCAGACCCAGGACAGCGAACTGCTGGTCGGCGATGAGGTTCGTGAAAACCCTACAAGCCGGCGCCTGGCTTCAGCGGAAGTTGGGTACGCGACACACAGCGGGCGGTGTCGCACTCACCGGTGGCACCTCGGGATCAGGAACTCCGACATATATAACACTCTCGCCCTCACAGCCTCGGCGTTATCCTGAGGAAACTTGAGCAGACATCGTCTCAGCATTGACAGCCACTTCCACCACGTAGTCAAGTGGTGTTGGTTCTTGTTCCGATGGAAAAGTAGCTGCAGCAACTTCGTAACTTCTTGGAGTTCCACGATGGCTGGGTCCGCCCGTACGGAAGCCATGCAGTGCCGTTGCCGCCCAAGGTTGAGCGGTCGTACATTGAAGAGTAAGGTACCTACTCGGCGTGTAGCTTTGTATCGAGTACCAAGTACTCTGTACTCGCATGCCTTCCCTACTGTACCTACTGTAAGGTAAGGTACCTTAGGTGTACCTACTTCCTCCACACGATCTCAGCGTACCTGACGCTGAGGAATTTTGTATCTTTTTGGTCTCTTCGTTATTACATTGAGATCAGCCCAGAACGCTTTCTGGGAATTATGAAAATTCATCATATGTAACTATAGCTCCTTGCCATTCTTCCGTCAGCTATCTTGAAGCCAGTAAAGCCACCACTATCTAATTTGAAACATGTACAGCTATGTCAAGCACATCTAAAAAGTGCCCATGCCCTATCTCTGTGGCTTTGGCACCACTCGGAGATCGAGAGGTAGATGCGCCACGCTTTTGTGTAGTGACGCAAAATAGGAAGCAAGTGCGATCATCAATAGCCTCGCAAGAGAAGTATCGCTCCGGCTCACTGCTGCACAGAGCACTAGCTGACGCCCTCCAACTTATGCTTTGTATCGAACCTTCATCGTCTCCACGCCTTGCTCTTCTCCAACAATAGACGAGGGGAAGGGAAATGACACGCCAACGGGCGGCATAGCTGCATACCATAGCCAAGCCGGGGTATTAACAGGCGGCGACAACGGATTCGGACTGGCCGCTGGTGTATATGAACCCTCCCAAAGGACTAAGGAAAAATGCGGCCACAAAGACTTCGACAGTCGCACAAAAATATTACTAGACCTTTCCTCACCTCAACGCGGCAAGCAACAAAGTGAGACCGGAGCGAACTTTTAGGAAGGCTGAAACAGTACAGGAGAGACCTGCTGTACACGGAGCAATGAAGATGCGCAACGGTAACCGGCTGAATGGGGGCTCATGTGGCTGTCATTCAAAAGATCGCCGTGTATCCGTGAGGCGTCCCAGTATGCTGACGATTGCCAAGAGCAACATGGCGATAGAATTCTTCAGCGTGGTAGCCTTGGGTGCCATACTCATAGGCGTCCTCGAGCTCTGCCAGACGGGTACCGCGGTCGTACTGAGAACGACGTCGACGTTGCTCGTCTCGAAAGTGTTGACCAGCCCGAGGTGCGAAGAGACCTGATAGCGGACTCAATGTCAGACTTACCAGACACTGGAAAGCGTCCTCAAGGTGTGCTCTGACGTAGAAAGCGGTGCACTTACCAACGTGTTCAGCATTCTCCACGCTTCGTCGCATTTTGGAAGGATTGTCAGGGCCGGGGAAAGTATCTTCTTTTCCACCAAGCAGGCCGGTCCCAGTGTGGAAGATCTAACTTCGTTCAGCGTATTCCCATGACCAGTGATAGATTCGAGTTCAGAGACAATACCTTCGGTCGGAAAGACGGATGCTCCAACATCACAGAGCTATTACGAAACTTCTGGACCAGACAATCCTTTCCTTGAATGGCTACAGAGGTATCAGCGCAGCCTCTCGCAGCAACTGGGTCGCATTACTAGCATAAGACACTTCGGCTACTTTGTCGCTATTGAACCGATTCCTGCGATGGCGTTAGCCAAACAGCTACTGGTACAGCACGGCTGGGTGACGACATGCCACCGAAGCCCCGCTCTAGCATTGACAAACTGTGCGAGAGGTTAATAACCCTAAAAGCGACGTTTCTCAGATGGTCACTCACGTCGATGATGAACCATGGCTATGTCAAAGTCAGCTGTGTCCCATACGCAGTTCCGGAATAGTTCCACTCACGTCTTCGAAATTGATGAACGCATAGCCCACACTGTAACCGTCAGCTTCTTTCCGTGTATCCAAGGTGTCCAGTCTTCTCAGCCTTACTTGCAGTTATTTGCAAAGTCTGTAGGGTTCGATCACATTAACCAGCTCCTTACGCGGACAAAGGCAGCCACTTACCGATACGCAAGTACATGAAATCGTACTTGCCGATACTTGTTTCATCCACAATCTCTTTCAGCATAGCCTGATAATGTTCAATGAGATGTCAATCGGGCTCCTTGAAAAGCGAGATATCTCACCTGGTCAATCTTGTTTGGAATATTCCGTAACATGATCTGCAACACGTCATCAATGGCTCGGTAACGTACAGAGCGAGGATCAAGACCCACCGTGGTGCGAACGTCGAGGCCTCGCCGGATACGTTCGACATCAACAACATTATGATGACCAGAAGCGAAATCATGGGTGTGACGGCCTCCAAATCTGGGCGCTCCTCGGCGTTGAGGTGAGTAGGCACCGATTCTGAATTGGGGCTGATGCGTCTGTCCTCGCTCTTGACCGATAGCGCCTGGTCCGAACACATCCCATGCTCCGAGCGGTACCATGGCTTCCTCTTGGTGGCGAGCACTGTACATAATTGGAAGCGGTTTCAAGTCACGACGAGGATAGCTCTGGCCAGTAAAGCCAACTTGAGGCGTGGCCCAATAGCCAAGAGACTCATCGCGGGATATGATGGAGCGACCAGTCGGGCTTGGCCGAGCGTAGACCGAAACCCCTGGAAGATCTTGCGGGATACTCTCGTAAGAGCCAAGACGCGTCCCGAGACTCATATGCGCAAAAGCACCGCCCAAACCAGAGCTGTGACGCTGGAGCGGCAGAGGACCTTGAGATGGAATATGGCGAGGTGATAGACGCACGACATCAGGCTCATGGTGAGTAATCGCGAGGGTGCAGCCCTTCTATATTGTCAGCTAATGCTGGCGGCATTGACTGGATGCGAAAGTCGAAGATGTACGCACCCCAATCTTGAACCCATCAAGAGATACTACAGCTACTTCTGCTGCGGCGGTATCGTAGAACTCGGCATGGAACTCGACGATTGGTGGTTCTGCTGTTTCGAGTCTACGGAAGACCTTGATATCGCCATAATTCTCGAGTAGCTCCTTGACAAGTTGTCGGATGGTGCCGGTATTGAACCGATGGGTTTGACCACCGTAATGAGCTCGAACCGTAACCTGTCCCTCATAGGCAGACGCAAGAAAATTACTTCCGGGGTCACGCTTCATATCAAACTGATTTGATGGAAGGTAATGAGTCGCCCATTCAGTACGGAGTTTCTTCGCCTTGTGGAAAGCCTTCTGACAATCGCGAATGTCCGTAAAACCAACATAGATGATGCCACTAGCAGTCAGGTCGATGAGAACGAGTCCCTTCAGAGAAAGAAACACGTGTCCCTAAGCCCGATGTGTTAGTACACGAAGGTGGTGCGACGATGTCCCATGACGGGATGACACTTACATCGAAGAATTCGGCGAGCTCTCTACCCGACGTCTTGCGAGATATGTTTGAAACCATCAATGACCTAGTCGCGTCGACATCAGCACTCAGAACATCGTCGGCCTGGTGTTCGCTGCTCTTGACCGGCGTAGTAGGTCCCGACGCTGAGCGCTGGCCAATAGGAGCCATCGTGGTAATCTCCGACGCTACAGACTGTAAGTAGTTTTTCAGAAGCTGATCCCCCGAGGTGGCATCAGGCAGCGAGGTAGCGTTGAGAAAGCTGACACCGGACGGAGCGGAGAGGGTGTAGCCAAGTGGGCCAGTTCTGGAAAGGCTAGGATCATTCCCAAACGCACCCAGAGGTGTGAAGCTGGAAGCGGTGGGAGACAATTTTGGTGCCTCATGGCTTAACTTTGAGCCAGTAACTGGACCGTGGACAACAACGAACGGGTCTTGAGAACCATAAGCCTTGAAAGTGCCGGTAGCCTTGGGAGAACTTTCCGAATAGGTGGGCTTGATGGTGAAAGCCGGGGGACCGCCTTGGCCAACAGTATCGCCGCCGGCGGATTTTTCAGGACTGCACACCTCCTCCGGAGAGAATGCGGTAAGCTTTGTGTCTGGAGTGTCTCGATGGGATTCAGCTTCGTCAGAGGTGCGCGGACTGCTGGTGAAGCCATAGTGATTACCGAAATCCATTGCTGCAGAGAAGTGGTGTTATGTGTACAAGATGAGAGTGTATGTAAATGACTGAGATTGGTAGATGCACGATGCACGATGCTCTAAGTGGTCTAGAGGTAGAGATTCCGGAACGAAGGGAGCAGAGGTAACAACTCTCCCAAGAGGTTGAGCACGTCCACCTTCTCTGGAGTATTAAAATGAAAGATTGGATAGGTTGAGAGAAGGACAGAGAGCTGGTAGGTGATGTAAAGAGAGCGGGTGGGTTGCTGAAGTCGGGTAGAGGTGAAGGGAGAAGAGGTGGGAGGTTGGAGGTTGGAGGTAAGAGGTAGGAGGTTGGAGGGTTAAAGGTTGGAGGTTGGAGGTTGGAAGAATAAGTAGACTTCCGAAAGAGGAAGAGTGAGGGTGAGAGTAAGAGTAAGGTAGAAGAGTCAAAATGAGGTAGGTAAGACCAAGGACAGTGCCTGAGCCTGAGGTTGAAGAGGAGTCACAAGACCAGAGGAGCTCGGGCGGACAAGTCATTATCGCGGCAGTAAGGTACCTAGGGCATAACATAAGGTAAGGTAGTTAAAGCTACCTTACGCATTGGGAAGTAGCAGCTTCGAAAGTGTCCAACCCCCTCTTCCCGATTTGGTGTTGAGCGAGATTCATGAATGCATTTCGGCCAATGACGTAGTGGTGCGGCTGTCACTCCATTGCGAGTCTATTAATTTCCAATGATTTAGTCAATGTCAGATAAGGTAATAAGGTAATAAGGTAATAAGGTAATGTTGGGCTGATGTTAGTGTAGCGGTGAGCGATGTTTTATATCATTACATTGTGATTGAAGCCCTAATTGCGTGGAACTTTTGCACACGCGCAGGAGACAGAACAAGGTGGTAGTCTGTACAATGAAATGACCTGACTCGAACACACAGAGACCACTCTCCATCTTTGAGGACCTTTCGAGTCATCTAGTTACCACTCTGAGACAGACAATCTGGGCGGTGTTGTCATCTCGTACAGTGGTAAGGTAAGGTAAGGTACCTTAGGTAGGTATATGGAGGGAAAGGAGTATTGTGTGAGGTTGAAGTTGGGTACCTACCTACCTAGGAAGTAACTCGGGCGGAGCTAAGATAACCGAAGCGAATGTGAAGATACCTTAGGTAAGGTATTTGCTAGTTTAGGTAACCTTACCTGGTACGTGCAACGGGTAACCTTGAACCGAGGGCTTGGCTACCTAAGGTATGTACTCGTACCTGACAGGTAGGCTAGCTTAAGGTACCGTTGAGAATGCTTTGACTTGATCGACTGAGGTGTGGTTTGACGTATTAGACCTGTTCGGATATCAGTACTGTACCTATACACCCAACCTCATAATCTCTCTAGGTACCTACTGTCCTCGATCTTGAGATGCCGGCCATCATAGAGCCCCATGATGAATTCGCATACGGTGCCCGTCAGGTATATCAAACCCAAGGAGTTCTACAGCTGTAGGTAGACAAATGTTGGCCTGGTGTTGACAATGCGGACATTAGATCGTGCTTTCTCCATCCCGCTCCGATTACCTCGATCAACTCATCCCAGCAATGAGAGACGCGAATCAGAGCAATCGCATGCAACGGCTTGTTCAGTCATTATCGCAGATATCCGCAAATCGGGAAGCTGAGATTGAGGAAGTGTGCAATTCAAACCATCAAGAGTTTGTCACTTCGGTCAACCAGCTTCTCCAGATTCGGGAAGGCACCGTAAGCCTGACGTCCGAGATCCTCGGTCTGAGTCAGTCCATTCAGACAAGCACCGAAAAGCTTGCTCAGCACAAGAGAGCGCTCGTGGAGTCGCGCGGATTTCGACAGAACATAGACGAGGCTGCGAGGGCACTGCGGGATTGTTCCGAGGTCCTGAGGTTGGCGAATCAGGTCCATGAACTACTGGGGAAGAAGAATCATTATGCAGCGCTCAGCGCTCTTGCAGAATTGCAAAATGTGCATCTCAAGGAGATCATCCAGTACAAGATTGCGGAGATGATCCAGAAGTCGGTGCCTGCGACTCAGAAGCTCATCGCGGAAGCGGTTATAACGGACCTGAACACGTGGCTCTATCGGATCCGAGAATCGTCGCAGTTTCTCGGAGAAGTGGCTTTCTATCGCACCGAGCTTAGAAGAACGAGGTTCAAAGAGCGAGCAGAAAAGATGATTCATCTAGCTGACTTGAAGCTAACTTCCGCAGTTGAGCTTGTCTCCGACGAAACCGAGGAATTTGATATACTTGATAACGAGGAAGTGCAGATTGACTTCACCCCTTTGTTCGAATCTTTACACATCCACGAGGCACTGCGGCAGAGTGACAAGTTCCGGGCTGAGTACGCGGCCACTCGAAGGAGGCAAAAGGAGCTCTTGCTGCCGACAACCATCACTCTAGTTGACGAGGATGAAGCCAGCCTTAGCGGTCTTTTGGAGGGTATCGCTGGTTTCGCAATCATTGAGAGAGCGACCGTGAAGAAAACACAAGAACTCCGATCGTCGGTTGAGGTTAGTCGCAGTCTAAGCCGTAAATCATCTGTTGTACGGTTGTTCCTGTAATCTGACATTGCCGTAGGTGGATGAGTTGTGGGATTCAATGTGTCAAACAGCGATAACTTTAATATCGAACGCTCTGCATGAGGTCGACAACGCAGAAGCGGTTCTAAAGATCAAAGGAGTCATCGCACTCTTCATCCAAACTATGGAGGTAAGCACCAGTTTGGAGGGCTTTATCTTCACGCTGACACGACTTTCGACCTAGAGCTGGAATTACCCAGTATCCGCTCTGGATTCATTCTTGTTAACGTTATTTGACAAGTATTCCGAGTTGCTGAGGAGACGATTTAGCGACGACTTCCAAGAGGTATGTAGTGGAGGTCAAGGCCCTTGTAAGTTGACAGTCTAACCAAATAAGCAGATCGTTTCGACAGACGATTACATGCCGATGCCGATCAACAACCTGGAGGAGTATGATAAAGTAGTGAACGTCAGCTGGTACATTCCAGATAAGATTCGTGAAGAGTTGAAGTAATGACCCTGCTGAAGAGTTCTGGGCGAAGCTGACTCTTCGTTAGGTTTCCCTGTGTTCTCCCTTTCTCTCAGATGTACCCTCTATGCTGTATTGATATTCGAAATTTTCTGAACCAGTTCTACTTCTACTCCGATGATCACTTTCAACATCCAGGCTTTATTGATGAGACGCTTAAGACGGTATGATACAAGTTCAAAACCGGAATAGCTGTGAAATAAGTCGGCCTGCTAATGATAGCTCTTTCTAGTCCCTGGACGAGCTCTTATCTGAGAAAGTCTGCAAGTCTCTTGTCGAGCGGCTCAGCTCCCAGTATCTAGGCCAGATCGTCCAGATTCTTATCAATCTGGAGCATTTTGAGATTGCCTGTCAGGAGCTTGAGCAGCTACTAACGGCAGCAAGATCTACAAGCTCTGCAGCTGGTCCCGTAGTCTTGAACGCCACGGCCGAGTTCAGAAACAACAAAAAAACTGCAGAGAACAGGATATTCGAGTTGGTCAACTCCAAGATTGATGACCTCATCGAGACAGCGGAATATGATTGGTACGCTTTATTTCCGGACTCCTAGAGACTGGCTAGGAGCACAGTTGGGGGCGCTGCTAACAAATCTCATCAGGATTGCCCCGACTCTGGAGAAAGAACCTAGCAACTACATGCAGACATTGACGCGCTACTTGTCGAACATCATGAATTCGGTCTTGCTGGGCCTTCCAACGGAGATCAAAGAGCTCATCTACTTTGACGCCCTCAGTCATGCAGCGACTATGATCCTGGTCAGTCAATACAAATTTTATAGGAATCCCACAGGCTTGACTCGGCGGAGCTAATCCTTTTTGTCAGTCGTTGCCTCTGGATCCCGAGATCAGAAAAATCAATTCAAATGGTGTATCTGCGCTTGCCAAAGATGTCCGCTACTTGATAGAGTTCGTCGACACGCTCGGGAACCCGATCCTTCGGAAGAACCTGGATGAGCTACAGCAAACTGTAGAGTTGATGCAGGCTGAAAACTCCGATGAGTATTACGATATTGGCACTAGAAACAAGAAGTACGGGAGAGTGGATGCTACAACTGGCCCTCTCCTACTGGAGAAGTATGGCACTCGGCTCATCCCATGCATGGCCACGTAATCGGTCAAGATTGTACATCACTAACACATTCCACAGGCTCACCCATACTGTTCAGACCTCAAGCAAAGCAGACAAATTCACGGCGCTTTCTTCTCGATTTGGGATGAAGTCGTAAGTCTCTGAGTGATCGTGATGGACGATAGCGCCTTCGGTCTCCTTGGCCGATTACCCTGAACATCCATTGGGGAATACACGATAGGAGTTCTGAACACCACCGACTTGAGCAACTGCTCCCTACATGAAGCCCCCGGGTGCGCAACGAGTAGGGAACTGTAGCTGGGGTCACTGGCTAAGGTGATGACGATCTTATTCAAAGGAAGGGTGCATATATGGCGAAAATTAAATCTAAAGACGGAACTGCGGCTGGACCACGAAATATCCCCTTCCAGGAGCCAGAAGCACTTAACCCGCCTGCGCCTTCACGATTCCCGAGTGCTTCCGGAAGCGACCCATGACATTGAATCCATTGTATAATTCAGCCGGCAATTCGAGGAATGGGAAAAGAACCAGTGGGCGTACTAGCCGACTTCATAATCTCGCTCGCCCTCAGCATCTGCATCGCCTTCGCCACCATCATGCCTTGAATAGTGATGTCCAGGGTCCTGACCAGTTGACGGATCCGGCCCTCGTTGACTGACTTGGTACAACTGACACATATATTAGTCACTCGAGGATGCGAGGGAGAGATTACTCGTCTGCCGCGGAGAACAGGTGCGGGCGAACGCGAGGATCTTTGTCGAGTTCAACATACCTGCTGCGGTGGCATAGCCGGATAGCCATACATCCCTTCGAACATCTGTTGCTGCGGCTGTCCGTACGCGCCAGTCGGATCTGGCTGCACCGGATTGGCGTACATACCAGGTTGTGGCCGATAGTCATGTTCTTGTGCCATCGCGTGCTGTCCGAGACCTGCGTAGTCCTGGTGTCCAATGTGGTGTTGCTGCTGCGGGTGACCTGGTTGTGTCTGTTGTTGAACGGTGCTTTGCGGATGAGGGAGACCTCCAGAGCTCGAGGAAGCGTGGCCGGTTACGCTAACACCACCGGTTTGGCCGGTATTTCGTTTAGCGTGTGACGCGGCTTCTTCCCTTGGTACGATATCGATGAGGAAGTCGAACATGTCTGATTTAGCCAACGCAGAAGCAATGTCTGATCTCTGAAGCGTGCGCCGTTTATTCTCCTCGGCGTGTATCCAAGCGCGCATCGTGAGCTCGGTAATGAAGATGTCGCAACCCTTGGCAAACAGTATCGGCGCCTCTGCCGAGATCATCTTCACCTCTGGATCCGCCTTCATAACCTTTTTGATGCGTGCCAGAGGAAGTTGGTGGAGTTTGTAGTCATGCGAGTCTGTCTCGAGATGACTGATCGTCTGATGCCAGTAGGTAGTGAGGATGTCCCGGTAATTGCCATGTAGACCTTGATTGACCTGTGCGACCCAGGTCAGCAGGAGATCGTTTCGGTAATCGATATCTACAGCCGGTGAATATCCCCTTTGTACCTACGTTCGCCCAGGTCCCCTGATAGAATTCCGGTACAGGCGCAAAGCCTTCCGCCGAGAGCTACAGCTGTGGTTAGTCTGGACTCCGGAGAAGGAGTGGGACGGTAGAGGTTGCAGGAAGGGTCGCGGTGGGTACATACTGCTGCACTTGCACCTGCAGACGGATCTGAAGTTAGCCTCGTTCCTCTCCTCCTTCGATGGATTTCGGCGAAGCGTGGTTAGTATCCACTGACACCGGGGAAGCCGTGCCGCGAGGGTGGAGGAAGATGCTGAGTATAGAACGTAACATACCGTAGTGTCCGCCATGGCTAATGTCATATACCGGCTGCTGGCGTTGCTGTTGCTGCCCGGGGCCAGACGGATTTGAATCCATGGTACCGGCGTTTGCGCTCTCTGTTTGCTCTTCCCGTCCAGGACAAGGTTCGAGATGATGACTTTCGAGTCTACAGTGCCATGTAACACGGTCCGATATTCAATCTTGCGTGATCAGGGCATAACTCGAGGCGATGACGAGAATGGAATGGTGAAAATGGCTTTGCGCGACTTCTGGCGAAGTGGAGTTTACCAGATCTGATCAGATGCAGCGCTGTAGTGCGGGACAGAGAGTGTCAGATCCTGTAGGGGTCGATGCGTGCCGGCTCTGATGTAATTGAGTTGATGAGCCGGTTCAATGGTCGATTTTCGACTGTTTACTCTGGTGGGAGGGAACAAAGGCCGTGATCAACTTTGCGCGTTGTTGACTCTCGTTCCACGAGCGAATCGGCTTGCGGCGCGCGCCGAGTTGCACTTTTGGGAGCTTGATCAGAGCGAGACAGGATGACCGAGTCCTCGTGAGTTAAGGTACCCAGTCCAACCTATTCTGTACCTGCGGTGATGCACTGTGCTGTAAGGACGATAGTACCAGGTATGTTTTGTCTACTTATACCCGACCGATCCTACGTTTGGGAGTAAGAGTACGGAGTAGACTTTTATATACTTATATTTGGAGGCGGATCTTGGGTTACAGCCGGCACTGCTCCATGTCACATACGAAAATCGTTCAATTCTGCGATCCTGGGCCAATGATGATCTGTACCTGTATGGATGGAATTTCAGAAGATTTCTTACGCGATTAGCTTTCAGGGCAAGGTACCTCGTGTTGTCGGCGCATGTGGGCAGTCACGGTTCGAAGAGAGGCGGATCTGAAGTATGTTCTTGAGGCTGACAGACCATTGCGGATGACTGAGTTTTCCGGAACATTCAAGGCGAGCACAAGGCGATTGTGCATGCAGGAGCTGGACATGTGGGGGAGTGGGGTGAAGGGGTGAAAAGGTAAGGCATCCGACTTTCAATAGCCCATCGAACCGTGGAAGTCCTCTACATGCCTTCCGCTGCTTCCCTGATTTTCCTTGAATAGTATTGATAACGAAGACCTCTGAACTCATCATTTAGGGCTTTTGTCCTTTCAAAAAGTACCTTAGATTATGATGAACAGTGTCTACGTCCGCTGACTCATCAACTCTTCGGCATCTTCCGTCTACCGCTTAGAAGGACGTAAAATTCTAGCCAGCTCAAGTGACTCTGGATAAGGATACGAGTCAGAGAGACCCAGAAAATCTGGCCATTTGATCAGGGACATGCTCCTGCTCGATCGAGGAAGCGGTAGCCCTCGAAATGCACTCCGTCTCCGGCTGTCTGTCTGATCAAGAAGCTCTTTCCAACGAGCAGATTCAGCAGCTTCTCAGCGAGGCCGAAGCAAGATTAGGAAGCCTTCAGGGTAAAGGAAGCACTCTTCCGTTCACCCCCCAAGAAGCCATGGCACATAGATATTTTGGAGCAAAACAAGAGAATCGGTGAGTAGATTCATCTTCATCAATGCTTTGCACCCTGTCAAAAAGTTCTAATCACTTCGCTTCCAGCACATCTCCTCAGCTTCACGCCGGAGCTCTCTCAGAGCCCTACATTGTCTCCAAAGGCGACATCGCTCGTATTGATTCTGCCCGCCTAGTCGACAGGCAGGATAGAGTGCATTCGACCCGGCCGAAGAGAGTTGAAGATTCTGTGGTTACGAAAGAAAACTTGAGTAAAGTAAGGACCCCTTGCAACCTTATAAGATTTGATGTGTGGTGTCTATGAGGAAAGCAACCCAAATCTCATCCTTGATGCAGAATTGCCGGGCTCGTGTTGAGTACCAGTCTGTTTCCTATGAGAGTACATCTTGAACATAGTTACTCTGAGGCAATTTGTTTTCTGCAATAGATAACGTCGCAATCACTACACATGTGCTGACACGTAGTCTCAACAGAAAGCGAAAGCCACTGCTGGCTCCGACTGGTTCGATCTACCCAAAACCAATCTAACGCCAAAATTGAAAAGAGATCTCCAGCTTCTCCAGCTGCGCTCAGTCCTTGACCCCAAGCGACATTATAAGAAAGAGAACACCAGGCCAGCAGCTCCTCAGTTTTCCCAAGTAGGTACCGTGTTAGAGGGGCCTACGGAGTTCTACAGTGCGAGATTGCTCTGCAGAAATAGGACGAAAACCATCGTAGAAGAAGTTCTGGCGGGTGAAAAGACATCGGGACGCCTCAAACGCAAGTACAATGACATACAGGTGGCAAAGACTAGTGGAAAGAAGGCCCATTATAAGAAGCTTAAGGCACGCAGGTCTGGCAGGATGGGCACATCGTAACGTCCCAGCTGTGTACACGGGCAGAACAGTGTATCTCAGAACACTTCCGACGTACACATCGCGTACGGCCCACCTTGACTACATGCACACTCCCAAACCTGGCTTCTACGTCTCACGTACCTATACCTTGTCCGTTGAGGATACTATCCATGACACGACAGAGCTGGAAGCGCGCCCACCACGGCGTCTTTGAGCGCAGTCGAACATGCTCATGATTTGTGCATGGTCAGAAGAGACGAGCAAGCTCAAAGTCATCGAGTTTGCTGTCGAAAGAGAGCGTTGATAAATTCCTGCACCAGCGCCTCCAAGGGAAGTATGTCAGCTCGCTAGGGTTTCAGGCGGAGTTAGAGAGCTCTATCACCTGCATATCTTTAGCAGCTTGCTGCCCGGCCTCGATCACTTCTTGGTGGTTGGCCTTCCCTTGTCCAATCACCTCGTTCAGCTGCTCCCCTTTCACTACTTCGAGTCGCATATCATCGCCTCGAGGTCCAGGATCCAGTACAGCTCTGTTAGTCACGAGGCTTAAGGCGAGGACCCGAATTCCACAATGGCGCGCTACGATTATCTCTGGCACGGTGGACATGCCCACTAAGTCCGCGCCAAGCGTCTGCAACATCCGACATTCGGCTCTGGTCTCATAGCTTACATCATCGTCAGCGGGAACATGGACGGGAGCTCGGGCGACTAGTCCGTACCTTGGGCCCCCCACGAATGCATAGACTCCTTCGTGAAGCTGCCTGCTTGCTTGGTCCCGCGCCATCCTCTTCCAAACCTGGTGAGCTAGTCTGCGAAGCTCGAGGTCGTATGCATCTGACAAGGCGGGAAAGCGAGAACCAAAGCTGTCTTCATTTGGACCCCGTAGTGGGTGGGTGCCTGCGAGTCCTGCGAGAAATAGATGCTGCGAAGTTCGTTAGGAACCGTGTGGAGGGCCTGCGAGTGCACTCACATCACCCAGTATGACAATGTCGCCAACATTGTAGGATCCATTCAAGCCACCAGCCGCATTGGTTACTTGGTATTCTAGTCAGCAAAACAAGTGTGGTCACAGATCAGAAGGTACGGCAATTACCAATCATGGTCTGTACACCGAGCAGCTTCAGTACGCGGATGGGAAACGTGATTTCTTCCATCGCATGGCCTTCGTAGAAGCTGCAGCACCGGCCGTAAGGCGCAGTTCCAGGTCTATGGCAAATCGGGAGGCTGACTGTGCTCTGCCCACCATAAAGACCGCTGGTGTCCCGTCCAGCCCAATCCTACCAAAGAGAAGTTTCCCAGTGTGGCCTTGCACTACACAGGAGCAGGTTTTATCAGTTAGAGCCCCACTGACCGTCGTCCTGGTTTCTATAGACCAAGTGACATACCCGAAGACTGGGGGAAGTGTGGGATATCCCTATAATGCATCTCTGATCTTGGTGCAATTTCCACAGCATCGGCGAGGCCTCCAAGCCCAGAACCGCAGATGACGGCAATGGCCGGTTCACGTAGCTGAAGCGGCAATGAATCTTGCAGGTACCGGGCAGTCTCTGACGCAAGCTCGAGAGTGTTTTGATTCGCCATATTGATGTATGAATTCGAAGGACAATCCCAATGAGGTCTCGCGGGGAAGCAAGGCCCCCAACACATGTGGAATCCGACCCTTGGCACATCCCGACTATGATAGTTTTCTGCCAGCCAATCAGTGAAAGGCGGTGTCTAGCACTCCAGTACGTAGTATCCGAGAACCTTTCGTTGGATTCTTTGCATTCATCTGGTACATTACAATACACAAATTGTGCGGCACTGTATTTCATCGCGTCGACCATTGCATGTATACAGTTCGAAGAAGCTGCAGAGTTACAGCTTGACTTGTGGTCAACCACAGCAGCATACAGATGGCTCTCCCATCCTATTTGCGATCACCGTTTTCCGTCGTAAAGCGTTTGAAGGTGAGCCTCTATCCAAGAGCACTTTGATGTCTTGCCTCAGTACCAACTGCCCAAGGTGTCTTCTCCTGCCTGGCCTCGTCCCTTCCCAGCAGGCCTGCCGTTTACTCCCCATCGAGAAAACAGCGAAATTGTCAGAGACCTACCGGATTTGTGTGTGACTATGAGTCCGTCCCAAACAGTGGATTCACTATATCTGACCAACGTGCAGACCTGACCAAGCAGCGCCAATAATACCGGTAGAATCTTTAGAGTGAGCAGGAGGGTTCCCTGCCCGTTGCCAACATGACATTCTAAAACGGCGAGCAGGAACATCATAGCATCAGCGAATGGCGCAGTCGACGAAGTGCGATTGCCCCGGAGTGTCCAAGCCGTTTACCTCAAACCTCTGCGACGGACTGCGAAACATGGCGTCCCTTCATGTGACCTACAGCTGCGGTCGTATAACGTACGGAACGTCGACTTCTTCTCAGACTTTGCGCTTCGCGCAGCGTACTATCTAAAGCTACCGGCACGAGGCCCCATACCCCTCCCCAGGATCACGGAACGATGGACTGTACCGAGGAGTAATTTTGTGCATAAGAAGAGCCAGGAAAATTTCGAGAGGATCACCCTCCGCCGTTTAATACAGATACAAGATGGTGACCCGGAGGTCGTGGAGATTTGGTTGGCCTTCTTGAGGAAACACGCCTACTATGGCGTGGGTATGAAAGCCAATATCTATGAACATGAGAAACTAGGTTCGACCCTTCTGCATCCGGCTTTGAGAAGGGGCCGACGACTGATATGAAATCACAGGAGTGGGTAAGATGATGGATGTGAGTCTTGAGAACCTCAAGCAAGTGCTTGAACCGAAGTGGGCGCACTTCGGTCGGAAGAAGAATCTGGATACTTCCGAAAAGGTGATGGACATGCTGGGCAGCGAGAGGTTCAGACACACTGCAGATGCGCCTCTCAGTAAAATATAGATAGAAGAAATTGTAAACCGCGTACCAGTCACAGAACCTGGATTTCCTCTGGAAGACTTCTATGAAGCACTGCGGTAGGCTGCCCCTGAAAGGGCCCGAACAGGGGCGTCGGGTCCTGACATCTACTACTGTGTGACATTTGATGATCCGGGTATGACATACATAGCATACAAATTGCCTTTCTGAGACGTTGCGTTTCCTATATGAATGAGCTCAAGCGTACCAGTTGTGGCGTATGTTGGGCCCGCCAATGCCCAACTCTTAAAGGGGAGGATTTCGCGCCTCTATTCGCTAGACAATGCAACAACTTCGCAAAGGTGCACGACACCATCGCCGTATCCAACAACGTGTCAATGTCTGCTGCAGAATTGTTCGACCATGCCCCATAAACCAGCAAAGCTCTTTCACAACAGCGGTGAAGTCTAAGAATGAGGTCATATTCTCGGGAATACAGCCTACCGGTGTACCGCACCTGGGCAACTATCTGGGCGCACTCCGGCAATGGGCCAACCTTCAGAACGACACGCCCACCGATACAAAGCTCATCTACTCTATTGTTGACCTCCATGCAGTCACTGCAAGGCCGGACTCAGAACAGCTCCGGACGTGGAAGCGGGAGACACTCGCGACGATGCTTGCGATTGGCTTAGACCCCATGCGGTCTACCATTTTCTACCAGTCTGCGGTATGACCGTATATGTCTGTGTACTTATGGGTCAGTCTGACGGCTTTAGGTACCAGCTCATACGGAACTGATGTGGATCCTTTCCTGTTCTGCCTCTGTGGGATACCTTACACGTATGACACAATGGAAGGTCAACTAGTGCTCCTCCCCAAGTGTGAGCAAAGTAGCTGAAAGTCGTCCCAGAGCAAACTTTCACTACCTGGAGACGCCTCTTTCCTAGACACCGACGCCAAAGCAAGGCTCAAACTTGGCCTGTTTTCCTACCCGGTCTTGCAAGCGGCAGATGTGTTGGTCCACCGGTACGTGCGATTCACGAATGGCTAACACACTGCTCATGGTGAGTAGGGCAACACTGGTACCGGTGGGAGAAGATCAAGTCCAGCATTTGGAGTTTGCTAGGGAGTGTGTCGTCAACTTCAATCACTCCTACGGCAAGGTGTTTCCCGAACCCCAGACCTTAACATGTAAGGAAGCAATCACAGGGTAAAGTCAACGTTGACCTAACAGACAAAGCACCGGCGAAGCGAATCATGTCGCTCAAAGACCCGGCGCTGAAGATGTCGAAGTCGCATCAAGATCCTCGTTCGAGGATCCTCCTGACAGACACCCACAAAGACATAGCTAGTAAGATTAAGATAGCCGTTACAGACTCCTTGCCTCTCATTTCCTACGACCCTCAAACTCGACCTGGTATATCGAATTTGATCGAGATCATACACCATGTCGAAGGTGGCAGGACCTCATGCGAGGATTTGGCCCGTGAATTTGAATCCCTCAGCAAGCAGAACTTCAAGGTATTGGTTTCGGACCGCATCTGGAGCAGCTTGCTTCAGGTCCGAGAAAATTTTCAAAGGATTCTGAACGCAGATGCTGGACGATATCTTGATGCAGTTGCTGCTCAGGGCGCAGTCAAGGCAAAGGCCAGCGCTGAAGAAACAATGGCTCTAGTACGTGAGGTAGTGGGCTTATGATAGGCCGTTGACCTTTTTAAACTGAAAGTACCCAGAGCCAGCTTGATTGTCTGACTGTCAAGTTCAAAGAAAGCCATAATGATTGTATAGATATACCATATTCTTCTAGCAGATTGATGATCTCAAAGTGAGACTTTCATTTAAGCTATTTACATTTAAATCAATGTCAACCTCATTTCATATATCATCTCACAAAAACTTTCTTCATCTTTTGTAAACATCACACATTCACAGTTACATTCACATCAACCAAAAAATTCTTTTTACTCAATTTAAATGTAAATATATCAAAGACAAAGACTGTTATAAACTTATTTATCTTACTTGCTTACTCACTTTCTTTATTTATTTATTCTTTCAGTTTATAACTTATATAACTTTTACTCTTACAGATTTATTGTTTTTATTGTTTTAGCATATAAGTAAATGTTTTATACAAGACTATTACTTGTTATTTACTTACTTAATTATAAAATTTGTTAAGAAGCAATGTTCTAGCTACTTCTATAAAGCAAGATAGAATTAATGTCAGAAACTAAATAAAGACTTTATTTACATTAACTGCAGTTAATGTTTTTTTTACTTCTTCTGTAACTCTCTTAATTAAGACATACTCATAGACAATACAGTTTAAAGATTTCATTAAACAGCATAATATAGTATAAATATTTACTTTCTTTCAATAAATTATAAACTCAAGTTAGCAAGAAGCTTCTTAAAGAAAGTGTATACTTTTAATGTAATGATAGCTAAATACATCAGCTTTTAAGATTCATAAGAGATTCATAGTAAATTCAGCTCTAGCAGAATCAGCACATTGATGATAGCTGAGTATGTTAGTTATTAAGATTCATAGTTAATTCAGCTTTAGCAATATTATTAATTATTGAGATTCATAATAAATTTAACTTTAACAGAATCAGCATACTGACAGCAGCTATATATATTAGCTATTAAGATTTACAGTTAATTCAGCTTTAACAGTATCATTAATTATTAAGATTTATAATAAATTTAGCTTTAGTAGAATCAGCATTCTGCAGCAGTTAAGTACATTTAATTTAGAAAATTTACAGAGAATTAATTTCAGTAAAAATTAGCATTTATAGTTACTCAGAAAGCATTGTTCTTCAGTAGTTTAGTATAAGTTATCAGAATAAATAAGCATTATTATCTTATAGAAAAGAGATACAAAAGCTTTTTATTTGTTTTACTTATATTATCTTTAATGTATACATCATTATTTTACTTTATTCACTTCTTATACTACATGCTGACTATCATCATCATAAACTTCAACAACTTCTTTACAAAATAACAATTTATCTCAAGTCTTACTTATAAGAACTGCAATCAATAATTCATTTTTATAAGAAGATAATTGATAGAAAAAGATCTATAAAATGTTGTTAAAATCTTAATAATTAATATATTAATTAGTAAATTCTCAGACTCATTTTCTTTCAGCAGTCTTGACTTTAAAAATCAGAAAACTGATGTAAAGACTTTATATTGACTTATTATCTGCATAAACATAAATAATTAAGAATATTTGACAAATAAAATTAGTATAAAGAATGTTTAAGATATATTAAAGTTTTAGTATAAAAAGAAGCTGTAGATGACTGAGAAACAATATTTAATGAAGTTTATTGAATATAGAATGTCAGAAAATGTATTCATTAAAGAAGTATAAATTTATTTGAGTAAATTCAGCAAAAAGATTGCTGCAACTCAGTCTGATATGACTGAATTGTTTAAATCAGAACAACAATTTTAAACATTGCTTTAAGTATTATTAGTTAAATACATTGTAATTTATAATGTCATTAATATTTAAAACAATTTAAACATCAAGAAAGATTTATAAAAGCTTTAAAAGAAAGAGATACAGCTTAAGATTGATGAGACTGTCATTATTTTGTAAATAAATAAATAGAAAGAAGATCAACATTTAATGAATTAGAATTGCAATCTATCAAATTATTATATAGTTAATATTAAGCAATATTATTGCAGATCATTCAGCTCAGACAGTAATCATTTTTTTTATTATTTTATTAAGTGCTTTCTTTACAACAATCTTTACTTCATTAAAGATTACAAATTTCTTTTTAATGTTAAGCAAAATACTTAAAAAAAAACAAGTAAATCAACTGCAGTCAAGCTGTATAGATTAACTGCAGTTAAGTTGTATTAAAAGTCAGTTTATAAAGAAAAAGAAAAAAGACATAAAGTCTTTAATATAGAAGTTAATAACAATAATAATGATGACTTCTTCTCTGAATTTAAAGAGAAAGAAAAAGTTAATAATGAAATTACTGCTTTATTTAAGAAGACTGTCAGTAAGATATTTAAATCTAAATGAATTGCAGACTCTAAATTCTTCTTATATATAATTAATTAACTTTAACTCTTCAGTGACTTTCTTATATAAATGAGATGTCAACAAATTAAAGTTAAAAAAGAACATTTATATTCTCATTATTATGAAGTAATCATTATACAAGTTAAGTCAGAAAATTCTGTAAGACTGAGTTCTGTTAAGAAGTGATGTTTTAGCTGCTTCTATAAAGTGAAATAAAATTAATATCAGAGACTGAGTAAAGACTCTGTTTATATTGACTATAGTTAATATTTTTTTTACTTTTTTTTGTAACTCTCTTGATCAAGATATGCTCATAGATAACACAGTTTAAAGATTTCACTAAACAACATAATATAGTATAAATATCTATTTTCTTTCAACAAATTATAAGCTTAAGTTAGCAAGAAGCTTCTTAGAGAAAGTGCATACTTCTAGTATGACAATAATTAAGTATGTTAACTTTTAAGATTCATAGTCAATTCAGCTTTAGCAGTATCATTAATTATTGAGATTCATAATAAATTTGACTTTAACAGAATCAGTATACTGATGATAGCTATATACATTAATTATTAAGATTTACAGTCAATTTAACTTTAGCAGTATTACTGATTATTGAGATTCATAATAAATTTAACTTTAGCAGAATCAGCATTTTGCAGCAGCTGAGTACATTTAATTTAAAAGATTTATAAAGAATTAGTCTCAACAAAAATTAACATTTACAGTTACTCAGAAAGCACTGTTCTGCAATAGCTGAGTATGTTTAACTCAGAAGATTCATAGAGAATTAATCTCAGCAAAAATTAATATTTATAATTACTTAAAAAGCACTGTTCTTTAACAGCTTAATATGAGTCATCAGAACAAATAAACATTACTGTCTTATAAAATAAAAGATATAAAAGCTTTTTATTTATTTTATTTATATTATCTTTAATGCATACATCATTATTTTATTTTATTCACTTCTTATATTACATATCAACTATCATCATCATAAACTTCAACAACTTCTTTATAAAGCAACAATTCATCTCAATTCTTACTTGCAAGAACTGCAATCAATGATTTATTTTTATAAAAAAATAATTGATAAAAAAAGATTTATAAAATGTTGTTAAAATCTTAATAATCAATATATTAATCAGTAAATTCTCAGACTCATTTCTTCTCAGCAGTCTTAGCTTTAAAAATTAGAAAATTAATATAAAGATTTTATATTGATTTATTATCTACATAAATACAGATAATTAAGAATATCTGATGAACAAAATTAGTATAAAGAATGTTTGAAATGTATTAAAATTTAAGTATAAAAAAAAGCTGCAGATGACTGAAAGACAATATTTGACAGAGTTTATTAAATATAAAATGTCAAAAAATATATTCATTAAAAAAGCATAAATTTATCTGAGCAAACTCAACAGAAAGATTGCTGCAACTTAATCTGATATGATTAAGTTATTTAAATTAAAGTGATAATTTTAAATGCTGCTTTAAGCATTATTAGTTAAGTATGTTATAATTTGCAATGTCATTAACACTCAAAATAATTTAGACATTAAGAAAGATCTATAAAAGCTTTAGAAAAAAGAAATATAGCTTAAGATTGATAAGACTGTCATTGTCTTGTGAATAGATAAATAAAAGAAAGATTAATATTTAATGAATTAGAATTGTAATTCATTAAATTATTGCATAATTAATATTAAGCAATATTATTGTAAATCATTTAACTCAAACAGTAAGCATTCTTTTCATTACTTTATTAAATGCTTTCTTTGCAACAGCTTTCACTTCATTAAAGATTGCAAATTTCTTTTTAATGTTAAGCAAAATACTTAAAAAAAAACAAGTAAATCAACTGCAGTCAAGCTGTATAGATTAACTGCAGTTAAGTTGTATTAAAAGTCAG